>Ga0070731_10000350_pt1 | contig 67719 bp, 69 predicted proteins | sample Coa_R1_2_FD_66448 | JGI IMG/M metagenome (GOLD analysis project Ga0070731, IMG submission 66448) | Surface soil microbial communities from Centralia Pennsylvania, which are recovering from an underground coalmine fire - Coalmine... | ecosystem: Environmental > Terrestrial > Soil > Unclassified ... | reverse complement strand
GCGGCACCCGTGTCGGGGAATTCGCAATACGCGGCGATCGAGATTCGCGGGACGGGCCGTTCGTGCGGCGCCGCACCGAACGGCTCCTCGCCATTGCCGGGTTTTCCAACCGCCAGTGCCTGAGACATCGGATTCTCCGTTTGTTATTGACCGCCGCCGCTGCCGCCGCCCACATCGGACAGTGAGGCAGACTGCGACGTGTTCTTCGCCTGGCCGGTAGTTTGTGCCTTTTCGTAGGAGCCCACGACCGTCTCGCGCCGAGTCGCATCGCTCGGTCCCATGCCACGCGGCGCGGCCAGATCGCGCGGGTCGGAGACCATGGCGGCGAGGTTGTGCTGATTGGAGCAGCCGAAATCCGGCAGCGGCAAGTTCGCAAAGTTGTCGTGCGCGTCCTGGCTCCAGTTTCCGCAGGCATCTGTACGGGCTTCGTATGCGATGTAACCGATCTCGACGCGCGTATCGCCATTGGCGGAATCATGCGTACCGACGAGAATGCGCGAACGCGGCACGCCCATATGGACGAGTTCGTCGCCCAGATACGCCAGCGCGTCGGAAGAACTCGGTCCGCGCGGTGCCGTAATGCTGATTTGGCCGTCGCCGCGCGCGAGATAGTCGTCGACGAAGGCGGACAGGTTGGAGCTGTCTTCCGGGCTGAGCCCCGCGGCCGGATCGGAAAAAGCGACGCGGATGGCCTGGTAGTGCGGCGCAACCGTGATCGGATGATTCCGCAAGCCGTCCGCAAACACGGGTCGGTCGTCGCTGCTGGGGGACGCGCAGCTGCCGGCGAGGAGTACGGCAGCCACCGCGGCGGCTCGAAGAAGGTTCTTGCGCAACTGATGCTGCGGGACCTGTTGCTGATTGCCGAAGCTGGTCATGTCTGTCACTCCACGATGAAGCCGGCTTTGCCGTCGGCTGCTGATTTGATCCCGTTTGGATCGTTCACGTAATGCGCGTTCATGTTTCCGAGGAGGTCCTGCTGCGCATCATTCGCCGGAATGAATCCATCGGTCGGTCCTGCAAGTTTGGACTCATGCGTGGGATCCACGAGGTAGGCGCTGCAGATCACCACGAGCTCGGTTTCATCGTTTTGCCAGTCGCGGCTGCGGAAGAGCGCACCCAGTACCGGCATCTGTCCGAGACCCGGAAATTCCGAATAGACCTGCTTGGTCGTGTGTTGCAGCAGTCCTGCGATCGAGAAGCTTCCGCCCGACGGCAGTTCGATCGTCGTTTCCGCGCGTCGGACCGCCAGCGCAGGAACAGTCAGCGAAGCGACATTCACCGTCTGTCCGTTGACGACCGTTGTACCGCCGGCCTGCACGAACGCGCCTTCGTTTGTCAGCTCACTGACCTCCGTGGAAACCTGCAGGGAAATGCGGTTTTCGCTGAGCACCACCGGAGTGAAGGCAAGCGAGACGCCGAAGGTCTTGAACTCGACCGTCACGTTTCCGTACAGATCGCGCGAGACCGGGACCGGGAATTCACCGCCGGCGAGAAACTTCGCAGTTTCACCTGACACGGCAGTCAGATTCGGCTCGGCCAGCGTGTGGTCGAGCCCGACCTGGTCCAGCGCGTTGAGAATGCCCTGGATGTTGTTGGGGCCGCCCCCGATCTGACCGCTGGGTGAGTAAACGTTGCCGACCTGCGCGCCGGATGCGGCGGAAAGGACTTGTCCCAACCCGAACGGATTGGATGTGGCCGCCACGATCGGGACGCCGGCAGTCGTGAAGGCGCTCGTCAGATTGACGCCGAGCTGCTTGGCGATATTTCGCTGAATTTCCGATACGCGAACCTTGATCAGCACCTGCTCGCGGCCCTTGACCTTGAGCATGTTCACGACCCTGGTCGGATCGGCGGCTCCTTTGTCAGTCGCAAAGCGCGCTGCCAGATCCTGGGCTCGTGTTGCCTCCTGCGCGCTTCCGACCGTGCCGGTCAGCACCAGATTGTCGTTGAGCGCGGTGACCTTGATATCCGAGCCGGGGAAATTTGTGTGCATCAATGAGGTGATCCCCGCAACGTCACGTTCTACGGAGATATCGAGCGAGAGGACCTGGTGACCGGCGGCATCGAAGAAAAAGGCGTTCGTCTGTCCAGTTTTCATGCCCAGCAGGTACACGCGCCGCGACGTCCGCACGACCGCATCCACGACACCTGGGTTTGAAACGAGGACGTCGCGCGCATCGGTGTCGAGTTGCACGATGGCGGCCTTGTCGAGCGCCAGCGTGAGATGCTGATGGGCCGCTCCTGCGCCACGCGCCGACACGTTGATCACACGAGCGTCTGCCGGCTCTGGACGTGGCGCGCCTGCGCCGGATGGCAACGAGGCGAGCACTGCTGCGAGAGCGGCGGCGATAGTCAGAATGGGTCTGCGCATGTTCTACTCCTTCCGATCGGCCGCCGAGCCGACAGCAGCCGGGCGGTCGACGCCGTAGCGGATGATGTCGATATCGTCTCCGGCGGAGTCTTTCTTGGGTTTTTTGGTTTCGGTGCTCGCGGTTTCCTTGTCACCGAGAGGCCGGAGCGCGAGCGACAATGTTCCGCTGGCGCGGGCATGCTCGATCAGTTCCACCTGGTCGGGCGACAGCTCGAGCGTTGCCGTCCGTCCCACGACGGTCTTGGAATCCTTGGGGTCGTAGGTTTGGTCGACCGCGAGTACGCGCACATCGTTCAGGATGGTGCTGGTGCGAAAGCGGTTTGCAGTCGAGCCCGGCACCGACGCCGTGCAGAGAACATCCACGTGATCGTTCGGCAGGATGAATCCGCCGGCACTGGTGTCGGCCGTAACCAGAATCGAGACAGCCCGCATGCCTGGCGTCAGCTGCGACGCGAGAAATCCGGCGCTATCGGCATGGGCGATCTTTGTAGCCGTCATGGGCTCGCCTGCTACCATGTGCGTGCGTACAACTGCGCCTTGCGTGAACTTGGCCGCGTCCGGCGCCGTTACCCGCGTAACGTAGCTGGGGTCGACTGATGTTTTCGGCCATTGCTCCCAGCGCACCGAGGCGGGTGTAAGCTGGGCTCCCGGCGTAAGGTCGCTCGCGGCGACCAGAACGTCGTTCATCACGATCTGTGGTTGGGGTGCAGCTGCTGTTGGCGACGTCCCGCCGCCCAGGATGCTTCGTGCGAGCAGGGCCACAGCCCCGGCCGCAATAGCCGCGACGGCTAGTACAATAATACGTGTTCTGTCCATGGGATTTGAGCTCCTCGACGCCCGATCCCAACACAAAACCTTTTAGAGAATGCTTAATGTCCGGCTGCCGGATACAAAAACGGAGTCGCGTAACCTGTAACCATGTGATTTGCGGCCGTTTTTCGAAAATTTTTTCGGCAGAGCATCCGTCGGCGAATGATCCTTAACGCCGCGTCAACGCGATACCCGATAATCACTGCGTCTCGTGTCAGATGTGGGCCGCCATGAACCCGACCACCGGATTCGCCGACACCGCTGCAACAAACGGAGCAGCCTGATGTCCGATCTCGTTCACTCGGCCCGATTGCCGGGCGAATCCCTCGATCTCGCGAAGCTCGCGACACTGGAACAACGCGGAGGTGCCACGCATCCGACGCAGACCGCAAGCGGTGCGCCGCTGGATTTCGGCAAAGTCATGTCGATGTTGGCCTGCGCCATGGCGCTCGCCTACGTCGCGTATCTGGGCATAATGTATCGTTCGCATGACTGGATCCTGGACGTACACGGCCGGCCGTCCATCACCGACTTTCTGGTCTTCTGGCTGGCCGGCAAAACGGCGCTGCACGGAGCTGGGGCGGCCGCGTACGATCCCGCCATTCAACACGCCATGCAGTCTGCCGCGGCAGGTCATCCCTTCACGGGGCAGCTTCCCTGGCGCTACTCGCCGATCTTCTTCTTCATTGTTGCCCCCCTTGCCGTCGTGCCCTATCTGCCGGCGTTCATCATCTGGGTTTCTGGCTCCCTCGCCGCGCTGGGAACTGCGCTTTGGCGAATTGCACGGTCGCCAGCCGGCATGTTGCTGGCGTGGAGCACGCCAGCCGTCTTCATCAATTCGATATGCGGCCAGAATGGGCCTTTGACCGCCGCTCTGCTCGGCGGTGCTCTGTTATGTCTCGAGAAACGGCCCGTCCTGAGCGGAATCTTCATGGCGCTTCTGACGTACAAACCCCAGTTCGGCATCCTGTTGCCGGCCGTGCTCATCGTTGGCGGACATTGGCGGGCCCTTATCGCCGCCACGCTGGCCTGCGTGGCGGTCACTCTGGCGAGTTGCCTGGTTTTCGGGTTTGACTCGCTTCGTGCGTTCCTGCACTTCCTGCCGATTACATCGAACACGCTTCTCATCCACGGCGAGAACGGTTTCAACAAAATACAGACCCTCTACGGCCTGATGCGCTGGCTTCATTTCGGCAATGCGGCTGGCTGGATCGCGCAAAGCATCGTTGGCACCGCGGCTGCGGCGGCGTGTCTGTGGTTGTGGAAACGGGATGTGCCCTATTCGCTCAAGGCTGCGGGCCTGGCGTCAGCCGTTCTGCTCGCCACGCCGCATCTCTTTCCCTACGACTTCGCCGTGCTGATGGTCTCCTTCGCATTCCTCTATCGTCATCGCGCCTTCGACAATCTGGAAATCGTCGGGATTACGGTCGCAAACTTCTGCATTGGCGCATTCCTCTTCTTTCCGACGCCAATCGGATTGGTTGCGATAGCCGTAACGGTCGCCCTCATCACCCGCCGCGTTTTCCAGGCAGACGCGCAACGAAAAACCCCGGTCATCGCCTGCGCGTAGCGGTCGTTTGGTTCGGATTTGAATCGGCTGCGCTATTGACGAGAGTGCGGCGCTGCGGCGGCAAAAGATTCACGCGGAGCCGCGGAATTTTGTGCCTTGGCGGTTCAATCTTTTTCTCCGTATCTCCGCCTTCGCGGAGACAATTCCGGGGCGCCTCGCGCCTCAGTGTTTCGCGAGTGCTTTCGCACTTCGCAGATGTCGGTGCCGGCAATGCAGTGACCATGATGACCAATAAACAAGCCGATTGTTTCTCCGTTTAGACTCCATGAGGTCGGTCGTGCGCCTCAAGGCGTTTCTCATGCGTTAATTCAATTGGGGCATACCTTGCCGAGTGACGGCGAAAAGATTCCTCGGCCTCGACGGCTTGCGCGGCGTGTGCGCATTGACGGTGCTATTCTATCATTGCAACTATCTCTTTGGCGGGGGAACGTTCTTTCCACACGGCTATCTGGCCGTGGACGTGTTTTTTGTACTCAGCGGTTTCGTCATTTCCCTCACTTACGAGGACAAGCTAAGGCGGGGATGTGGCACGCGGCGCTTCCTGTTGAACCGTGCACGTCGCCTTTTTCCGACCTATTGGTTCGGGGCGGTGATAAACATCGGCTTGTTCATTGCCATGGCGACGGCTGGCTACTTTGCCGCGAAAGACGCGCCATGGATGATCTGGATTTTTATCCCCGCCACTACCCTCCTGCTGATACCGGACTACATCACACCGGACGGTTTCGTATATCCCGCGATGGACAGCGTTGCGTGGTCTCTGTTTGCGGAGTGGGTGGCATATTTTGCGTATTCCGCGGGTGCATTCCGATGGAAAACTCCGTGGCTTTTCGTCGTCGCTGCGGCCGGATGGGGAACGATGGCTTTTGTTTGCATTCATTCGGGCACGGCATGGGACGGCGGCCAAGGTCGCTCCACGCTTCTCACAATCGGTGTGCTGCGCTGTCTCCCTGCTTTTGCTGCCGGCGTTGTCATATATCGGATTCACAGACATCCACTATTTGGATGGCTTCCGGTGATCACACCGGAGATACTTCTGTTGTTCTGGTTCATTGCCGCAATGATTCCAGGCAGCAGTCCAAGGCCCATCGTGGACATCCTGATTGTCATTGCGTTTTCGCCGTTGCTGGTCTGCCTGCTTGTTCGATCCGAGCAAAAAGCTCCAGCCTTTTGCGCGCCGCTTGGGGAACTTTCGTACCCGTTGTACGTGGCACACCCCGGATTGATCATGCTCGCGGTCTACACGCCCGTTTTTGGGGAGCGGTGGCCAAGCCCGCTTCATGCGACAATTCTGACTCTGTGCTGCGTGTTACTCTCCGTCGGCATCGCGGCTGTGGTGCGCCGATTATCGAGAGAGCGCGGCGCACACGGACACGCAATTGCACGTGTCGTTTCCCGTCCGCCGACCGAAAGCCTGGATATTGCCTGGCAGCAATCGCCAGCCCCGGGCCCGGATGGCCTGCTTTCGTAGCGCATCCAAAATGTTCCGCTGCGGGACTTCCAGGTTTGTAAGAAGCGGAATTCGGACCCTACCGTGGCGGCGTTACCACGACCGAGCTGGTAGTCATCTATAAGAGATCTCGAACCGACCATAGTGTGACGCTTTAGGAGTTGGAGAAGCCCGGCGGATTTGCACGGCCTCTCGGATCGTGGGTGCACGGACCAGGAATAAAACAGAGGCCGTAACAGCCGAAGGCATTTGAATGCCAGAGTATCGGACTTTCATGTGCTGGCGCCTCCCGACATGCTGGCGAGCGCAGGCCGACGTCGTGGATGAGTAAGGACTTAAACGAACAGGCTGGCGTGAAACAGACCGGCGTAGGGTTGAAACACCGCCGTCTGGGGCATCACCACAAACGCGCCGGTAGCAAGTGCGACGCCGTAGGGAACCCCGGATCGGTGATCGTGCAAACGAGCGAGCCACCCTTGTCTCGCAAGGAATTGTGGCAAAGGAAGCCACCGAAAGGCGAGCAACAGGATCGTAAGCGCACCGCCGAACAAAGACGCGATCACCGCATATTCGAAGATATCCGGAAAGCCGAACCACAATGCGACACAGGCAAAGAGCTTTGCATCCCCGCCGCCCACCAGACCCGTGGCGAAAAGCGCAAAGCCGATCGCGAGTCCGATTGCGGCGGCGCTGAGGTGCCAGCCCAGCACTGCCATCGGCATCTTCGTGAAGAGGGCAAACATGAGGAATCCTGCAAGCAAAATTGCCTGGAGGAAATTGGGAATCGTGAAGCTTGCAAGATCCCAGCCGGCTGCGGCTATCAGAACGGCCGGTACAAGGATAAGTACAACGAATTCCGGTATCATCCGATTACCCCCTCTTGATTCTTCCGTCCGAAACACAACGGCCGCCACGAGGGCGGCCGCTGCTTCTTCGACACTGTCGACGCGTCGCTATTACAGCGAGGTCGCAACGTTGCTGAAGGTCGTGCTCAGGTTCGAGCCAACCGTGGTAACGGCGCCGATGATCACGACTGCGATAAGAGCCGCGATGAGACCGTATTCAATCGCGGTCACGCCGGACTCGTCACTGACAAAGCGAGAAAGAAGGTTCTTCATTGAAGTCTCCGTTAGATTGACACCCGTCCAGCCAGTGCCGATCGTTTCGCAGCGGCCCCAACGCATGGACACGGCGCCACTCTACGGATCGCTTCCTAACAACGATTTAATAGAGCGGGCCAAAGAAGAAAAAAACTTGCTCCATTTTGATACAGAACGGCGCTTGAATGTACGTTGAAGCGCGAAAACGCGCCGATCAGCGCAGTCCCCGCCACGTGATCTGGGAAGTGGCTGCATAATTCCAGACGGCGCCGATCAGCACGCCGGACAGTCCCGCAAGCCACCAGGAATGGTGCAGGGCGAACAGATAATCCGCAATGCCGATATTGCCGACTGCGCCCACGCCGCACACGAAGCAGAAGGTAAGAAATCCGACCACCATTCGCCATCCCGAAAGGCGCTTGTCGCGAAACGTCAGGGCATTGTTCAGCAGGAAATTGCCCGTCATCGCAGCTGCCGCGGCGCTTGCCTGTGAAACGGCAAAGCTCAAGCCTAGCCCTTTCAGCAACAACGTCAGCACTATCATGTGTACCAATGTTCCGACCGCGCCCACGATCGAAAACGCGACGAAGCGAACCGGCACAACGTGACCGACAGCCTTGTCCGCCAGCAGCATCAGGTAGTCCCACATCGCCGCCGCGTCGAACTTGCTTTCGCCGGACAGGCGGTCCCGGAACGAATACGGAAGTTCCGCAAACCGCAGAGGCTCGGGAGCCGAGGCAAAGATGTCGAGCATGATTTTGAAGCCGATATTCGAAAGCCGGTGTGTGAGTTTCATGAAGGAATCACGCCGGATCATGAAAAAGCCGCTCATGGGATCCTGAAGGTCGGCGTGCGTTACGAACCGGCTGAGCCTCGTGGCAAAGCGGCTCATGGCGGCGCGCTTTTGGTTCCACTCTCCGATGTCGCCTCCTTCGACGTGACGGCTGCCGACGATGATGTCGAGATCGCCTCGCGTCAGACGCAACAACATCAGGGGAAGGATTCTTTCGTCGTGCTGCAGATCCGCGTCGATTACTGCGACATAGGGAGAACTGCCGGCCAGGATTCCTTCGACACAGGCCGAGGAAAGGCCGCGCCTGCCAATTCGCTGGAGGCAGCGTACGCGCGGATCCTTTCGTGCGAGCGCGCGAACACTCTCGGCCGTGCCGTCGGGAGAGTCGTCGTCGACAAACAGGATCTCCCAGGGGGTTCCTCCGAGTGCGCGCTCGATGCGGCGTACCAGCTCTTCGACATTGTCCTTTTCGTCAAACGTCGGAACAACGATCGACAGCAGCGGTGCGGCTGCGGCAGTTGCGGAGGCGCCAAACGCCTCCGTATGCAGGCTGTTTCTGTCTTGGGCGAGCTGCAGCATGGGTCTTCCCCTTCCCGTCGCGCCCGAACATGCCGCGAAACCGATTTACGCGGTGTAAATCGCCCGGGGGCCGTAACACGCTTTGGTAAGGGGTCAACGCTAGTTTCGAGCAGCTTCAGGCGGGGATTCTGTGCAGGTGTTCGACCGGTCAATGGCGCGCGAGACGATGGCGCTGACGCTTTTCGCGGCGCTCTCCGTGTTCGTTCTGGCGCTCGCATCACCGGCAATCTTCAACGACGGCGACACGTGGTGGCACGTGAGCGCGGGTCAATGGATGCTCGCGCATCGCGCGGTTCTTGACCACGACGTCTTCTCGCGGGCGTTCATGGGAAAGGCGTGGACAACCGGCGAATGGCTTTCCGAGGTTCTGATGGCGGCGGCCTACCGGTTCGCGGGCTGGAGCGGCGTTGCTGTTGTGACCGGATGCGCGATGGCTGCGACGGTAATGCAACTCGGCTTGTGGCTTGGACGCAGGCTCGATCCTCTTCCTTGCCTGGTGGTGCTGGTCCTCGGCATCGCCTGCGTGATGCCGGACTATCTGGCGCGCCCACATATCCTGGCGCTGCCGTGCCTCACGGTCTGGACAATCGGACTCTCCGAGGCGGCGACCGCGCGGCGTGCCCCGGCCTGGTGGCTCCTGCCGGTCATGACCGTCTGGGCGAATCTGCACGGCAGCTTCGCCTTCGGACTCGCCCTGCTGATCCCGATGGCGATCGAGAGTGCGTTGGCGTGCAAAGACAATCGTGTGCGCCTCTTGCTGCAGTGGGGCCTTTTTGCTGCGGGAGCCATTGCCGCAGCGCTGCTCAACCCACACGGATTCGGAGGCCTTGCTTATCCCTTCGAGTTGATGGGAATGCAAAGCCTGAGCGCGATCGGCGAATGGCAGCCACTCGACCTGCGGTACTTCAACACCGTGGAAGTTGCAGCTTTCGCGTCCGCGTTCTTCCTGCTCTGGCGCGGCGTTCGCGTGCCACCTGTACGCCTGCTCGTGCTCATCGCTCTGTTCCATCAGACGCTGGTGCACGCGCGCTACGGACTGATACTCGGGATTGCGGCGCCGGTGTTGCTCGTCGATGCGCTCGCCGAAGCAATCGGCCGGAAACGCCAAACCGTCGAGACCCGCCGGTTCCAAGCGGCCGCGGCAGCAACTGCCGCCGCGGCGCTGATAATCGGCAGCGTTTTTCGTATTGTACACCCAATCGAGCGCGTCGCAGGGCCGGCGTCGCCAATTCCGGCGCTGCAGGCGGTACCGGCCTCTCTCGCGAGTCAACCGGTATTCAACAATTACGCGTTCGGCGGTTATCTGATCTTCCGCGGCGTGAGACCTTTGGTCGACAGCCGCGCCGATTTTTACGGAGATGCTTGGCTCGACGACTACTGGCAGGTGGTAAGCGCTAACGATGCCGCCGTCGAACGCGTTTTCCGAAAATACCGCGTGACCTGGACGATGCTCGCGCCCGACGATCCTCTCGTTTCGCTGCTCGACCGCCGGCCGGGCTGGCACCGGGTGTTCACCGACCGCTATGCCGTCGTTCACGCGGGCCCGGTGTCCACTGCCGCATCTACGCGCCCGGGCACGACCAGCCCGAATGTGAATCTTGCAAGACGGTAACCTCCGTCAAGAATCAGGGCTGTGGTTTTGCGCGCATTCCGCCACACCTCACGCTTAAAGCTTCCTTTACGGGTGCTCGCGTAGCGTCCCTGTATTCCGTTCTGGAGAGAAAAGCGATGAAAACCGCCATTTGCGCCATGCTTGTTGCCACCGCTCTGCCGCTCACGGCCGGGGCAGCTGCCGCGCCCGTGTGCCCGGTAAAGCCGCATCACGCTGTGCACGCCAAGATGAACAAGGTGGTACAGAATCGCGCTCCCGGCGGCATCGGCGTCGTCGTGGACCAGGCCCGCCTCGTTTCATTTCCCGAGCCGGTAAAGACACTCTACGTCGGAAACCCGTGGATTGCCGACATCCAGATGGTGGATGCCCAACATGCCTTCGTGCTGGGCAAGACATTCGGCGTGACCAACCTGATCGCACTGTCCGCCAACGGGAAAGAGGTTTCAAACCAGCAGGTTACCGTCTTGAACAACCGCGTTGCGGTCACCGTCAACCGCGGCGCCGACCAGTTCAACTATGCGTGCAATCTTGCTCATTGCGAATCGGCGCCGCGGCCTGGTGACCAGAAAGAATACGTCAGCGGCACCGAACAGGCGGCCACTGCGCACGAAAGCGTGGCAAGTGCTGCAACCACAGGCGGCGCACAGACGGCATCAAACCAGTAAACCAGCGATCGGCGGACAGTGCGGTGCTTGGCCCGTCGGGCGCCCGCCCCGTCGGTACAACCGCTCATGGGGGCGCGATCAAAGCGATTAGACCGCGCCGGACCTAGGCGCTCGAGCGATATTCGATCAAAGTGCGTTTCCACGGCATTGGCCTCACCCTTCAATGCGGATCCCACTTTAACGGCGCCACGCATGCCGCGGCAGGTCACCGCGATTTCGCGCTTGGACGACTGCCGTCCGCGCGCGATCGCCCTCACGCAAAAAAGGCTGTTCATGAGGGGCTTGGTCAATAAGGCGTTAATGCAAGTCTGCAAAATTTCGCCCGAAAGATCTTTTGGAGACTGAATTGGCGATCCGGGATTTCGCGCCCGATCTGTTCATCGGTTCCGCCAAACTGACCCTGCCGCGAGGTCCGTGGCTGTACTGGTGCGTCGCTGTACTCGCCGGAGTCCTGGACGTCTGGCTGTTGGTGGGGTGGCGCGAAATAAACCCACTGAATCTCTCGTGGCTTGTCGGTGACTCAGCCCAGTATGAAGTGGGATGGGAGTTCCTGCGTTACGAACATGTTTGGCGGTTTCCTCCAACCATGCTGTCGCGACTCGATTTCCCGTCGGGCGTATCGGCGTCCAACCTGGACATCACGCCGCTCATCGGACTTCTTCTCCGCCCTCTGTCACCGTTTCTGCCCCATGACTTCCAGTATCTGGGGCTCTACGCGGTCTTCTGTTACGTCCTTCAGACCTGGTACGGCCTGCGACTGGTGTCGATTTTTTCGCATGACCGCATTGTCACGGTTCTCGGGGGCCTGTTTTTTATGCTCTCACCGATCCTCACGATCCGTCTGTACGAAGGACACTTCCCGCATTCGAGCCATTGGATTCTTCTCGCCTGCATCTACTATTATTTCAGGCCGGCGCCTCAATCCGACGGGCTGCCGCGTTACCTGACGCCATTCCTGGTTCTTTGCGTGATTGCGGCAGCGATTTCTCCCTACTTCGCGCTCATGGCAATCATGCTGGCGTTTGCGGCACTTCTTCGCTGCCATCTCGAAGACAGCCAACGGGTATCGCAGAACACGAACACGGTGGCAGCGACGGAGCCCACACGATTGCGTGCGTCTTCACTGTCGCGATTGCTGCAGTCCTATGCCTTCTGGGCGGTTGTCATCCCGGCGGCGACCATGGCATCGCTTGTCGTGTTCGGCTTCGTTACGATCGGGAGTTTTGCCGGCGGCGGATATACCATCTATTCCATGAACATGCTCGCGCCCATCGATCCCCTCGGCGGGGCGTTGGTCCTCAGGCACATCCCGCTGATCGGCAGCGGACAGGCCCATGAAGGATACAATTATCTCGGCGTGGGCGTTCTGCTGCTCCTGCTCGTTGCACTTGCCCGGAAACCGGAACTTCTGCGGAGACTGGGATCGCCCACGCTGAGGCCGCTGGTTGTCGTGTCGGTGGTTTTTGCGCTTCTCGCTCTCTCGGTGAAAATAACCTTCGGCGACCGCGTCCTTTTCACGGTTCCGGTGCCTACCCTGGTGTACTATCTGCTCGCCGCCTTTCGTGCGTCCGGGCGCCTGTTTTGGCCCGTACATTATCTGATCGTTCTCGGGGCAATAACCGGTGTTGTCCTCTCGATTCGATCCGTAACGTGGCAGCGTTGGGTGCTCGCCGCCGCGCTTCTCCTTCAATATGGCGACCTTCTTGCTCTTCGGAACGACGTTGCCATTGCCTCCGAGCAGCCTCACCCGAATCCCCTGGTTTCGGTCGACTGGGGGTTGGTGCCGCAGCACCACCGTCATCTGGTTATTCTTCCGGCCCTGCAGTGCGACCTGAACGCAACGCCAGGCGGGCTCGAGGCGTGGCCATTTTTCGCCCGCCTGGCGGCACGATCCAATCTGACGCTCAACAGCGCCTATCTCGGCCGGATCGGCATCAAGGCATTCACGACCGACTGCACATCCCTGCCCGAAACCGTGCTGCACGATGGATTGCAGCCCGATACCGCGTATGTGTTGGGCGATGCGTTCGCGTTGCAGATTTTGCGGAAACCCGTTCATTCTCACTTTTGCCGTCGCGTCGATGGATTCAACCTTTGCACGTACGACCCGGTAAGGGCACGCGAATCGTCCAAGCTCGCCGAAATCATCCACGTTCATGCATCGGCAAGCCGGCCTCGCCATTTAATGAAATTGCAATTCAGTGCGGAGTAGTGACGTTCCGACATGGCATCACTGCAGCCCCCGGTCGCTCAAATTTCCGACGACGCCGCATCCGAGCGTCTCGAACGAATCACCCTCGCGTTCGCCGCCGCCGTTGCGGTTGCCTACATCGTCCTGCTGATAGGCTCCGTTGCCCTTCGCATTTGGCCTTACGATAACAATGGCCGTCTTCTGCCACTGGACTTTACCGTATTCTGGACCGCCGGCCATCTCGCGCTGCATGGCATGCCGCACGTGGCGTACACGCCACATCTCATCCACCTGGCCGAAGAACGTACGATCGGGCATAGTTTCCCCGCCAATATTCCGTGGGGATATCCGCCGCTGTTTCTGTGTATCGTGGCAGTCCTGGCTTGCCTGCCCTACGTCGTTTCGTTTGTGCTCTGGAACTGCACGACCTTCGTCATGTTTGGCGCCACGGTGGCTAGGATCGCGAACCGCCCGATTGCGTTCTTTGCGGCCATTGCTGCACCGTGGTCGTTCGCCTGTTTGCATATCGGGCAGGATGGCCTTTTTAGCGGTTCCATTGTCGGAGCGGTGCTGCTCCTGCTGAATCGCCGCCCGGCGCTCGCCGGCCTGCTCTTGGGACTGCTCACATTCAAGCCCCAACTTGGCATACTTTTCCCCGTAGCGCTGGCGTTCGGGCGTCACTGGCGCGCAATGACTTGGGCCTGTGTCGGGACGCTCGCTTGCACCGGCGTCTCCGTGGCTTTTTTCGGCGATGGAACGCTGCTCGAGTTTTTCCGTGGTCTTCTTACATTCGCCGACGGTTTCCTGATCAATAATGCTCGCGGTTGGTACAACGGTTGGAATAACTTTCAAAGCCTTTATGCGCTCGCGCGCTGGGTCGGCATCGAAGGAAGTATTTGCTGGTCTTTGCAGATCGCCGCGACCATCGGCTGCGTTGCCGTCCTGGCGGCTCTTTGGCGAAGCAGTGCCTCGTTTTCTGTGAAAGCGGCAGGCCTCGCCGCCGCGATTCCCGTCGCTACACCGTTTGTGTTCGTCTATGATTTTCCTGTTCTGACGGTCGCAATCGCATTCCTTTGGGATCATCGGCGCTTCGATCTCGTCGATTGTCTCGCGATTGTATTTGCGTTTCTGATCACATCCTTCGCGTGGAGTGCCAATCCAACGGCCGCACTTGCACCGCTCGCCATTGCCATGATCGTGTGGCGGCGCGTGCCGAGCGAAATGAAGCGCGCCAGCTTTGCACCAAGCGGGTCCGTTGCTCGCTCTCCCCGGGCATTCGCCTCCTGAGAACCTCGCGCCGAGGGGCTCGGCAAGCGACGAGTTAACGGGAAAACAACCACACGCGATGGATTCTAGGGAGATGACGACAGCACAAACAGCGCCATCCGTCGCGAAGCGGAAGCGCACAGCATCTCCAGCCGGCCCCCTCGTCCTCGCGGCGATTTCTGTATTTGGAGTAGCGTTCGCGATCCTTGTGACCGTCATGTGCGGATTGCACGCATGGAACTTCGATGCGCGCGGATATCCGATCGTGAACGACTTCGTGTCGTACTGGTCGGCCGGCCGGCTCGCGCTGCAGGGACATGCATTGTGGGCCTACGACCCGCATCTCAGGCACGCGGCGGACGTGGCGACAGTCGGTCACCCCTTCGCCGACGTGCGGGGATGGTGGTATCCGCCACTTTTCCTGTTCATCGCCGCAGCGCTGGCTTTGCTTCCCTACGCTGCAGCATTCAATTTGATGAACACGGTAACGTTGCTGCTCTGCGGCTTCGTGACGTCCGCGATCGCAAGGCGCCGTGAAGCGTTCTTTCTCGTGGCTGCACCGCCTTGGGCGATGTTCGGCATCATACACGGCCAAAACCAGTTCCTGACGGCATCGCTCATCGGCGGCATTTTTCTGACCCTCGAGCAGCAACCCATGCTAAGCGGGTTTCTTCTGGGGCTGCTGAGTTACAAACCGCATCTCGGCGTGCTTTTCCCGATTGCGCTCGCCTTCGGGGGTTACTGGCGCGCATTTTGCTGGGCCTGCGTTTCAACGGCTCTTCTGACACTTCTTTCGGGCATCGTGTTCGGATTTGACACGTTTGTCCCGTTCCTTCATGGGCTTACGATTATCGGTACAGAAGCAACGAGCACAGTTCCCGGCTATCTGCCCACGCTGCAGAGCCTGTACGGCCTGCTTCGCTGTCTGAATGTGCCGGAAAATGTTTCGTGGATGATGCAGGCTTGCCTTAGCGCCGCATGCATTATTGCAGTGGCTGTGCTGTGGAGGAGCAAGACCGCCTTTGAACTGAAGGCGGCAGGCCTCGCCACGCTCATACCGTTGTCTGTACCCTTTTTTCAAGCATACGATCTCGCTCTCCTCACGATTGCACTCGCCTATCTCTACCGCCATCGCGCTTTTGACACCCGCGACTGGGTCGCGACAACGTGCGCGATGCTAAGCTTTGGAACCTTCTGGTGGGAAAGGTCGCACCCGGCCACTCTGATCGCATGCACGGCTGTTGGTGCCATCATCCTGGTACGACTATTCGGAACCATTCGTAGTACGAGTTGCGCCGGTGCTACGGGTGGATTGCACCTTGATCCCAAACCTGTTCTGCACAGCGGTTTGTCGCTGGAATGAACCTCGCCAGAGGCAGTTGGAGTCCTGGCGAGCTCCTTTCGGCGGTCATGTTCAGCATTTGCGGGGGCTATTGCTTCACCCTCGCAACCCTGTTTTCTGGCCATCATTGGATCGTGGCTTCATCGGGCAGGCCCCGGCCATGCGACTTCCTCGCATTTTGGGCGGCGGGCGGCGCGGCGCTGTCCGGACATGCCGCGGTCGCTTATGATGCGCCCGCGTTTCACGTTGTGCAGACCGCCGTCGCCGGACCATTCCCGGGGTTGTTTTACTGGAATTATCCGCCGGCGTTCTTCCTTGTCGCTGCGTTGCTTGCAGTAGCCCCATATCTTTTCGCGTTTCTCGTATGGGCCGCGGCAACGCTGACCGCCTACGCGGTCACGGTCGGTGTGGTCTTCAGGCGATGGGAGGGCGCTCTGGCGGCCTGTGCGTCACCGCTCGCGGTGCTGACCGCATTTGAAGGACAGAACGGTTTCCTGACGGCGGCTTTGCTCGGCAGCTTTCTTATGCTGTTGCCGAGGCAGCCCATCGTCAGCGGCATCCTTCTCGGCCTCATGACGTACAAACCGCAATTGGGAATACTGTTCCCAATTGCATTGATTGCCGGTGGACATTGGCGCGCTCTTTGTTCCGCCGCAGCGACCGCTGCATTGATCGCCGGCGCGGCCGCTCTCGCCTTCGGACCCGGCATATACGGCGCCTTCCTTCATTCTCTGCCCGTGGTGACCCACGCTTACCTGACTTTGGGCGGGGAGGGTTGGGTCAAAATGCAAAGCGTCTATTCTATTGCCCGCTTTGTCGGAGCAGCCGATTCGGTCGCGTGGCTTGCGCAAGTGACCGTGATCATGGCGAGCGCTGCGGCGGTGATCTGGTTATGGCGCAGTGAGCTGGCTTACGAGATCAAGGCAGCGAGTCTCACCTTGGCCGCGATGTTGTCGACGCCCTACCTTCACATGTACGACTTTCCGGTGCTTCTCGTGGCGCTTGGCTTTCTTTACCGCCACCGCGCGTTCGACCGGATCGAGTGGTCCATCGCCATCGCAGCCAATCTCGTGCTGCCGTTGTATTACGCGCAGATAGTTCCGATCGGTCCGGGCATCGTCATGCTGGTTATCGTTTTGATACTTCGGCGTGCCACCCGGCTCGCCGAACCCGCTTTGCCCGAATTCGTGCCGGTGACGTGAATGAACAGCACCGGCTTTTACGATCTGTCCCGACGTTCGATGCGAGCAGACGCTCAGTAGACTCGCAAGACCATCATGTCCGGCCCGTCATAGACCGCGCGGTAGCGCTTCAGGTAGCGCGCCACAGGGCCGAGCTCCTTCTGCCATCGATAGAGACCGTTGCCCGGTTTGTGAAGCAGGATGTACTTGACATGCGCCTGCGAAAGTTGCCGCTGCTGCTGTGCAAGGTCCGTGATGGACAGGCGGTAAATCAGAGTCTTCCCCATTTCGCGCGAGGTCATGCCGCCGACAATCGGCCGGCCATGGCACACCTGTTCGAGCATGAAAGCGTTCTCGTCGGCGTACCCGAGCGGCAGGCCGAGAACGCCGAAATCGCGCTCCGAATCTGCCTTCAGTACCGCCAGACCCGGCGGACACGCGACCGGCGTTGCGGCCAGGTTGGCGGGATAGAAATCGACCAGGATGAGGGCCGCGACAACCGCGAGGCCGACCCTGGACAAAGCACCACGATGCCGAAGCGCAGCGGCGACCGCAAACCCGATCCCGATCGCGAGGAACAGGTAAACAAACACTACGGCGCGCGACGGCGTGCGTACATTGGCGAAGAACGGCAGGCTGTCGAGCGCCGCATCGGGAAGCGGAAGCAGCGTACTGAGACCGGCGACATGCAGCGTTTCGCCGCACGCCAAGAGGGCAAACGTCAGCATTCCCAAGACGACGTAAAACGCCGGTTGGGCGCGGGCGAGGCCGGTGCGTGCGCAGTACCAGCCAAGGAGGGCCAGATTGGCGATACCCAGATAGGCTATGCAATCCCAGTTATGATACAACCTATCGTACAGTCCATGGAAAATGCCGGAGAACGGATGCTGGGGTGGAAACGCAAAATAGGCGAGAAGATCGGTAACGAAGATGTTCGCGCCAAGATCGTACACCGCCGGAGTCGCCGTCATTACCATGGGGACGAGCAGGGGCGAAAGCATGGCCCCTGTTAGAACCAGGCAGATGGCCGGTGCCGCGAGGTGCCAACCGCGCGGCCAGGCGCCGTCGCGCACGCGCTCGTAGAGCATTTGAAAACCGAGAAAATAGGCGCTGTAGAAAAGATAGTACCAGCAGCCCAGAGCGCTCAGTGCGCTGAACGCGGCTGCAAGCACGAGCCACGCATAGCTTCGCCGCTCGAGCGCGAGCAGGTAGCAGAGAACAAAGAAGGGCAGAAACTCGATTGACGACACATGGGCATGATGAAGCACCTGTGCGACGTGGGCGGGATTGAAGGCAAAAACAAACCCGCCCAGCAGACCGCCCGCGGCGCTTCCGGCCAGATGGCGTACGAGGTAATACGCCCCAACGCCGGCCAATGGAAACGACGCGAGCAGCGTCAGGTTCTGGAGCGCAACCAGTGTGCCCGTATCCGTACCGAAAACCCGGCTGAGCGCCACCACCGCGAAGACCTGCGGATAGGCAAAGGAATGATAGATGAGCGACGTTCCTTCCGGAAAGCGCAGGAGGTTCGTCATAAAGAAATGGCCCGGGGTGTGGGCGACGGCTGCGTACCAGGTATTCCAGAAATCCTGCATATTGTCTTCGGGCGGACCCATCAGCGCAGAGCGATAGTGCACAAGGCACGGCCAGAGAAGCACGGCCGTGAGTGCGGTAAAGAAGGCCAAAACGACGACGAACGTGGCGAGCCCGCCCATCAGGCGAACGGCCGGGACCGCGGGCAGACGCCATTCCGGCAACGTCCCCGAAACGCGGTGTGTCGAAGTCAGCTCCGTCATTCCGAAACAATCGCCAGGGAAGCGATTTCCGTGTGATTACGACTACTCTTGGGGAAAACGGCTCTTCGTCCCTGCAGCGCGAAAGTGCCAACGTAGGCAACGCTTGCAAGAAGGAGGAGCACGCCGACGGGAACGTAGGTTATCTGCGCAACCTCGCGCGCGATGATCGGTACGAACCACAAAGCAGCCAGCAGCACCTTCTCGTACGGCCGGAAACCCTGCGAAATTCCGTGCGCCGCCAGGACGGCAATGGCGGGCGCCAGCATCATGAGATCATAATCGAGACAGTAGGGCGTGGCGACGAATGCCGCGAGGCAGAGGATGGCCGCCCTGTCGGACGCGTTCGACGGACGCCGCCAGATCAGGCCTGCGATGACCACGACTGTACAGGAAGCAATCGCCTGCAGGACGTAGGCCAGAGAAATCGACCCTCCCCACAGCCGCACCCACGCAAACACGCTCTGGATTTTGTGAAAGCCGGTATTTCCCTGCTCGAGGACGACCGTCCGGGTGAAGTGCATCGAGGCCAGAAACGCATCCCACACCTGCATCCCGAATGTCGCGGTAACCGCGGCAGTCAGCGCAAGGACGGTAACGGCCATGGAAGCCAACGCACGCCAGCGCGCGCCGGCGATCAGGAGGATGGGCACGACGGCAAAGAATTGCGGCTTGTACACCAGGAGGCCGAAGACCATTCCGGCGACGATCGGGCGCTCATCCAGAATGGCAAGACCGCCCGAAAGCAACGCCGCGGTGAGAAATCCGTTGTGGCCGTGAATGAGGTTGACGAAGACGGCGGGAAACGCGACGGCGACCAGGATCCAGATGCGGTCGGCGGCAACAGCGGGCGCGATCCGGCGCAGCAGGGACGCCATGCCGAAGAGGTAGAGCAGCAGGGTCGACCATTGCCAGACCACGAGAGCCGGAATGTACGGAAGGCCCGCCAGAGGCCCGGCCACGGCGAGAAAGTAGGGCGGATAGTGCCAGCCGAAAATCGGCGTCGCACGGCCGAAAATCGCCTGTTCGCGGGCGTATTGGCGGGCGAGATCAAAGGGGGCGGCCGGTTTGCCCTCGCGCACCCAGGTACCTGCTGCGTAAATGTTGGAAAAGTCCGAGCCGAGCGGACGGCCCTTATAGTCGTTGAGACCGCGCGCGGTCAGCGCCATTCCGGCGAGCGCTACGGCAAATCCGATGAGCAGGGCCGCGGCCCAGAAACCGATCCGCTTGCGATTCAGAAACTCGGCGTTTCGCAGGACCTGCAGAGCGTGGTTCACGAATGGTCAACGGTTTGGCGGGCGTGCCATTCTTGGGCATCTCTGCTTAACTGCAGGTTTAGAGCGCTGCCCACGGGCCATTTTTTGCCATGTCGACGCCGATTCTTCTCGTTCCCCACCGCATCTGGACCGGTGACGGCGAGGCGCCGCGTTCGGAATCGGCCGTGTTGGTCGAAGGCGAACACATCGTCGACCTGGGGCCACGCGAAAAATTCGCGGCGCGCGAAGATATCGAGCGTATTGCGCTGCCGGGCGCCACGCTCGTTCCCGGACTGATCGACGCGCACGCGCACCTGTTCCTTCATCCGTACAACGAGACGTCATGGGACGATCAGGTGCTGAAACAGTCCGAGGCGTACCGGACGTTGCGCGCCGTCCGGCACGCGGAGCAGACCCTTCAGGCCGGTTTCACGTCTCTACGCGACCTCGGCACCGAAGGCGCGGGCTACGCCGACGTCGCACTCAAGCGCGCCATCGCGGAGGATATTGTGCCCGGGCCACGGCTCTTCGTCGCCACGCGCGCGATCGTCGCGACCGGATCGTACGGACCCGCAGCACGGAATTATCGGCCCGATTGCTGCCCGGCCCAGGGCGCCGAGGAGGCCAACGGCGCGGACGAGATCGTTCGTGCCGTGCGGCGTCAGGCGAGCCTCGGCGCGGACTGGATCAAGCTCTACGCCGATTATCGCACCGGACCAAAAGGCGAAGTCCGCCCGACGTTCGCGGAATCGGAGCTCCGTGCTGCCGTCGCTGCCGCGCATGACACGGGGCGGCCGGTGGCGGTCCACGCGATGGTCGACGAAGCCATGCGCCGCGCCGTCGAGGCCGGCAGCAATACAATCGAGCACGGCTATGCCGGCTCGCGGGAGACCTTTGCGTTGATGGCCGAAAAGGGGGTTGCTTATCTGCCGACGCTCACGGCGCCCGAAGCCATTGCGGAATATTTTCATGGGCATGCACGCGATGCATCGCCCACCGAGCAGATGGAGACGGCGGCGCGCGGTTTCCGCCTGGCCCGCGCGGCGGGTGTCACCATCGGCTGCGGCAGCGATGTGGGCGTCTTTGCGCATGGGACGAATGTGCGTGAACTCGAATGGATGGTGCGCCTCGGTATGACACCCGCGGAGGCGCTTGCGGCGGCAACAGTCGTAAACGCGAGGATATTGGGGATGGCGAACGAACTCGGCTGCATCGGCGCCGGTTTTCTCGCCGATCTCGTTGCCGTGAAGGGCGATCCGACGCAGGACATCGGCGCGCTCCGCGACGTATGCTTCGTGATGAAGGGCGGCCGGATCATTCGCAGACCATAAGGACCCGACATGGAGACGCAGCGGCTCAGCAATTTCGTCGAACGGATTTGGGAGGACGCGGCGGTTCCGGCGTTGGCCGAATACATCCGGATTCCCAACAAGTCGCCGGCATTCGATCCGGAGTGGGAACGGCACGGTCATATGCGCGATGCCGTCAAGCTGATGGAACGCTGGGCGCGGGCGCACCTGCCGAAAGGCGGGACGCTCGAAATCGTACAACTTCCCGCGCGGACGCCCCTTATTTTCATGGACATCCCCGGCGAGGGAACCGAAACGATTCTTCTGTACGGCCATCTCGACAAGCAGCCTGAAATGGTGGGCTGGGCGGAGGGCATGGGGCCGTGGACGCCGCTCCGGCAGGGCGACAAGCTGTTCGGACGCGGCGGTGCCGATGACGGTTACGCCATGTTCTGCGCCCTTTCAGCACTTCTTGCGCTGCACGACCAGAACGTCCCGCACGCGCGCTGCGTCGTGATCATTGAGGCCTGCGAGGAGTCGGGGAGCCCCGACCTGCCCTTCTATGTGGATCATCTTGCGGCGCGCATCGGCGAACCGTCGCTCGTCGTGTGCCTCGACTCCGGCTGCGGAGACTACGACCGGCTTTGGCTCACCACCTCGTTGCGCGGGATGGCCGCGGGCACGCTTTCGATCCGCGTGCTCGACGAGGGCGTGCATTCGGGCGACGCGTCCGGCATCGTGCCTTCGAGTTTTCGCATTCTCGGTCAGCTCATCTCGCGCATCGAGGACGAGACGACCGGCACCATCATTCCGGAGGAACTTTACGTACAGGTTCCCCGCGAGCGCATCGAACAGGCGCACGACGCAGCGCGCGTGCTCGGCGCGAGCATCTATTCGAAATTTCCGTTCGCGGGAGGCACGCGGCCGGTAACCGATGATCTCGCCGAACTCGTGCTGAACCGCACATGGCGGCCACAACTCGCCGTGATCGGGATCGACGGCCTACCCACCCCGCAAAATGCCGGAAACGTCATGCTGCCCTACACGACAGCGCGGCTCAGCCTGCGGTTGCCGCCCACCCTTCCCGGCAGCGACGCCGGTAAGACGCTTCGGCGCGTGCTGGAATCCGATCCCCCGTACGGCTGTGAGATCAGCTTTACCGGCAGCGAAGCCGCGACGGGATGGAACGCGCCGTCGCTTTCGCCCTGGCTGAGCGAGGCGGTGACGCGCGCCTCCGAACTCGCCTTCGGTCCGGCCCCGGCCTATATGGGCGAGGGCGGCAGCATCCCCTTCATGGGAATGCTGGGCGAGAAATTTCCGCGCACGCAGTTTGTCGTGACGGGCGTGCTGGGGCCGCATTCCAATGCACACGGTCCCAACGAATTTCTGCACATTCCGACGGCGAAGCGCCTGACAATCAGCGTGGCATCGATCATTGCGGACCACCTTCGTGCCCACAAATAAATCGTTGGCCAAGTAAACAGTAGCGTGTGGCTAAGTTTTCCGTGCCCGCAGCCACACTGCCCGGGCATGGTTAGGCAAGCAAGGCATCGATTTTTTTGGATTATCCTACAGCTTTGTGCGGGAGCATCCCTTTGTGAGGAGCGGCAACCCTTCGTCCGAACGTCACGGTGCCCGATCTGTCACAGTAGCCGAGCGTCGCGATATCGGCTTCCGTGCGGCCGCTTACCGTCTGATACGTGGTGTGAATGTACCAGTCGTCGCGTCTCAGATGGGCTGGAAACGGCGCTCCATCGGGCATGACGAGCTCGCGCCCTGGATTCCGCCTGTGATGGAATGACACGTATAACATGAACGTCCTCCGCACCTTCGGTCCCAACGCGCAGGAGATTAGGAACGCGCCCGGTCCTTGGCACCTTACGGTCCTGACATTATGGGTTTTGCGTGCAGATCCGGTTGCGCCGATCGGCGGCAAACGAATCAAACTGTAGGGGAGCCAGCGCTTCAGCTGGCCCGACCGTCTTGGGCCTGTCCTCAATTGAGCACGATGACTGCAGCTACCAGATGGATTGCGGCGAGGAAATTTCTGGCCGTCTTGTCGTAGCGGGTCGCGATAGCGCGAAACTGTTTGAGCTTGCAGAAGAAATTTTCGATGAGGTGGCGCGCCATGTAGAGTTCCCTGTCGAAGGGACGCACGGCCTTGCGCGTGCTCTTTGGCGGAATGACCGGGGTTATGCCTGCCGCAAGCAGGGGCTCGATAACGCGCTCGTCTGCATCGAAGGCTTTGTCGGCCAACACGGCGTCGGCTTTCACCTTCGGCAGCAATTCGTCCGCGCCTTCCAGATCGTGCGCCTGCCCACCGGTGAGGAAGAAGGCAATCGGGTTGCCCAGCGCGTCAACCAAAGTATGTATCTTGGTGCTCAGTCCGCCTCTGCTGCGGCCTATGGCCTGATCTTCGCCTTCTTTTTTTGGGCGCCGGCGCTGTGCTGATGCGCACGCACGATGGTGCTGTCGATCATGGCGTATTCGTTGTCCGCATCGGCCGCCAACGTCTCGAATATCTTCTTCCATACGCCGCTCTTCGCCCAACGCGAAAACCGCGTGTGAATCTTGATCGGGTCGCCGAAGCGCTCCGGCAGGTCGCGCCAAGGGATGCCGGCTCGGTAGCGATACAGAACGGCTTCAACAAACAACCTGTTGTCCTTGGCGGTCACCCCAACATGGCCTTCCCGGCCAGGCAGCAGGTTCTTGATCCTTTCCCATTGATCGTCACGAAGGGCATAGCGGCGCATGGCGGTCAGCTCCGAATCAGCTGACCTCTCATGAATCACGCAGACTCAGTCTTGGGAATCCGCTATTTGAGGACACGCCCTAGAAGGGATCGAACAGCGAACCCGCGCTGCCGCCACTATCGCTGTCGTCCGTGGCGTCCTCCGCAGCATAGCGCGCAAGGGGCTGGGCGTCGGGAAAAAACCAGGAAAGTGCGTCGCCCGAACTGCCCGGCTCGGCAGGGCGGCCCCCAGACTCCTTATATACCCGCGACGGCGATACCGATGCGAAAGTGGGGTTGCGATTCGGCGCGGCCCCCTGTGGCGCGGCTGAAATGCCCACCCATACGAGCGCCGCTGCCAGCCCAGCGCACATGACCGACATCCCCGCCAGCCGTTGAATGTGCCGCCTCCTCGTCAGGCGGTCGGCGGTTTCAAAAACGCGCGCGGCAAAATCCGGGCTGAATTGCAGGTCGACGTCAGGATTCCCGTTCATTCCGAATCTCCTGCAAGCAGAAGGCCGCGCAGTTCGCGCCGAGCCCGGTAAAGGCGCGATTTTATGGCGGAAACGCTCGTGTTCGAGAGCTGGGCAAGCTCCTGATAGCTTTTTTTCTGCTCCAGATGCAGCTGCAACAAGGCACGGTCCTCGGGAGAAAGCTGCGCTACGCCATGGTCCAGTTTGTTCTCGGCCGCCGGCACTTCCGGTTCGGCGACGCTTTCGTGGGCCGGTGAGTACGATACGAAATAGCGTCTCCAGCCGAGCGCGGCCCTCAGGTGATCCCGGCAGACGTTTCGCGCGATCTGAAACAGCCATGATTCAAACCGTCCCGTATCGCGCAGCCGGGGCAAGCCGATCACCATCTTTACGAACACGGCCTGACAGATATCCTCGGCCGTATTCGGGTCACGTGTTTGCGAAAGCACAAATTTGCCCATCCGGCTCTGATAACGCTCGATCAATAGTTTCATGGCCAGCCGGTCGCCGGCACGCCCCAAGGCAACGATATCCTCGAGGGCGTGCGGCTCCGGCCGCTCGGCGGTACATGGCATTCTTTCCACGGGTCGCCCGCTTGCCTCCAATCAGTTGGATTGGTCGGCGGGGGCTTCGTCGGCGTCAGACCCCATAAGATTCCGGATCTGCTGATGAAGGCTTTGCAGCTGCTGGTGGACCTGAGACAGCCGGGAAAGCTGTGCGGGTGTGAGGACGTTTCGAATGGCGATCGCCGTCTCGATCATGTTCTGGTCGATCTGCTGCTGGTAATGGACGGCCTTCTGCTCGAGGGGGGCCAGGTCCGCAGGGGTCAGACCGCCAGGGGCAAAGAGCTTTTCGGCGATCTGCTCATGGACGGCGTGAAAGCCGGCATAGACAGACTTCATCTGTGCCCGCTCGCCCTTAAGAATTTGCCGGACCTGCGCATGTTGTGCCGATGAGAGGTTGGCCGATCTCAAGAGCATCATGAAGTGGTCGTCGCCGCCAGCCATGCCGCCCATATGGTGCCCCATGGCGCCATGGCCAGGCATTCCGCCCATGGACGGCTGACCAAACGCCGAGGCTGCGATCAGGACGCCGGCCACGAGCGAACCGAGCGCCAATCCCGTTCTTTTTTCCATCGTCAATGTCTCCAGGTAGAAGTGTGGATATCCGGTAGACGGGCGAAACGTCCCGAAGTCGCAACTTAGTCGCTCTAATAATCCCTGTCCCACCTAAGCGAGGCCGCTGTACCGCGCCACCTTGGGATCACTGGTCAAAAGAGGAATTCTTTCCACGACCGATTGCGCCACCAGGATGCGATCGAAAAGGTCGGTCAGTTCGGACGGCAGATCGTTCACCGCCGCGGCGTGGCGGCTGGTAATGGGTAGTTCGCTGTAACCGTTTTCCAGAAGCGCGCGGCGAAACACCTTCGGTTCGACCTGAAAATCGGGCCGGCCGAGCGCCACCTTGGCGGCGATCTCCCAAATGTTCGCGGAGCTAAAGAGGGGCTCGTTTTCGGAGCTCTCGATCACCTCCCGTATGTCCTTTGCGAGCCTCTTCGGCTCGGCCGCCGCCCACAGAAGGAGCTGGGTATCGAGCAACAGCTTCATTCGCTCACCCGGATTTCTCTTCGAAGGGATGACCGGGCATAGCATTAAAATCTGCGGGCACGATCACCTGCCCGGCGAGAAATCCCAGCCGTTGCGGTGTGTCCTTGTCCGAGGCGGCCCATGGCACAACTTTCGCGAGTGGTCGGCCGGCCTTGGCGATAATGAAACCCTCTCCGTCTGCCACGGCGTCGAGCAATCGCGACAAGTGCGTTTTAGCCTCGTGGATATTGACGATCTTCATGCCTGGAATATTGATTCGTATCGGTGGAATTAAACTAAGTTTTATTGGTCTAGTCCAGACTCTTTTGATGGTTTTTCGTCACCGAAGCCGCGCAACGCAACCAGGAATACTGTGTCCGCCGCAGCCGCCAAGGTGGCCAATTGCGGCTTAGACAGCCGCCCGAGTGCGTCCACGAGACGGGCAAGACGCCGCTTCCGACTCTCTTCCAGCAGCGATCGACCTTGCCGGGTCGGGAACACGCGCGACACTCTGCGATCGGCAGGATCCGTGCTTCGCACCACCAGTCCGCGCGACTCGAGCTCAGCAACAAGCTTCGACATGGTCGGCAGCCGCACCTGCTCGGCGGCCGCAAGCTGCGTCATTGTTTGCGGTCCGTTGAATACGAGAACGGATAGCGCTGACAGTTGCGGGGCACTGATGCCCGCCGCCAGGTCGGCGCGGCGGACGTAGCGAAGCAGCCGGATCGCGGCGGTGTGAATGCGATCCGCTACATCGAACGGATCCGGATCGCCTACTGCTTGTGACAGGACAATTCCCCAGAATCGAAGGTATCCCAATGTACGCACATACCGCTCATTGACACCAGTGGTCCAAGTAGTTAGCCTTGCTAATAAATCGGGAGGGCACCAGCTTGAAAACCGACACGGCATCTCTGCGCGGCCGCAAGCTCGTACAGGTCGCGCTGACAACGCGCGACCTCGACAACAGCCGACACTTCTACCGTGACCTCCTCGGTCTGCCGCTGCTGTTCGAGGCCGGCGGGATGATGTTCTTCGATCTTGGCGGGACGCGCCTTCTCGTCGGAACCGAGAACACTGCCGGCGAACCCGGGGGCTCGATCCTGTATATCGAGGCGCCAGACATCGACACGGTTGGCCCCGCGCTCGAGGCCAAGGGCATCCGGTTCCTCGGTCCCGCCCAGGTCGTGCAAAGGACGGGGACGCATGAAGTCAAAATCCGCGCCTTCCGCGATCCCGATGGCAACGTTCTGCAGCTGATGGGAACCGTGCCTCTCTGAAGGGTCGTCAAGGCACGAGGACGGCGGCGCCTCTGACGGCACCGCGGCGCAGGTCAAAGAGCGCCTGGTTTGCCTCGATGAGTGGGTAGCGTGTCGTCTCCACCCGAAATTTCGTGGCGCGCGCCAGCGCGAGAAACTCTTCCGCGTCCCTACGGGTGAGGTTCGCCACCGAAGCGACCGACCGTTCGCCCCATAGAATTGCGTAAGGAAAGGACGGGATGTCGCTCATGTGAATGCCGCCGCAGACGACGCGGCCGCCCGGGCGCACCGCCCGGAGCGCCGTCGGCACCAGTTCGCCCGCCGGCGCGAAGATGATGGCGGCATCGAGCGGAACGGGTGATGGAGCATCGGAGTCGCCGGCCCACTCGGCGCCCATGGTGCGTGCAAACGTCTTGCCGTCTTCATCCCCGGGCCGCACGAAGCCGAACACTCGCTGGCCACGGTGTCGTGCTGCCTGGACGGCAAGATGGGCCGCAGCGCCGAAGCCATAGAGACCGAGCGTTGCCGCGGGTCCCGCTGCCTGCAGCGCGCGCCAGCCGATAAGACCCGCGCAAAGCAGCGGCGCCGCTTCGCGGTCGTCATAGTTATCGGGCAGCGGAAATACGAAGCGCGCGTCGGCAATCGTCTCATCGGCGTACCCGCCGTCGATCTGGTACCCGGTGAAGCGCGCTCTCGGGCACAGATTCTCCTCACCGCGGCGGCAGGATTCACACACGCCGCACGTCCAACCCAGCCAGGGTATTCCGACGCGCTCTCCGACAGCGAGTTGCCCGGCGTCCGAACCCCTCTCCACCACGTGGCCGACGATTTCATGCCCCGGCACGATCGGGAGCTTTGGATCGGGCAACTCGCCATCCACGACATGCAGGTCGGTACGGCAGACCGCGCAGGCGGCAACCCGGACGCGTACCTCACTCGCCTGCAAAGGCCGGCGGTCGAGGCGTCGCTCGGAAAGCGGCGTCCGAGGTTCGTCCAGGACCAATGCGCGCATGATCAATCGGGCGCCTTCAGGCGATAACCGACCCCCTGCTCGGTCTGAATAAGATGCGGGCGATCCGGATCGGCCTCGAGCTTCTGCCTCAGCGTGCGAACATAGATGCGCAGATAGGCAACGTCCGTTTCGCTTCCCCAGACCTCGTGCATAAGAAACCGATGCGTCAAAACTTTGCCCGCATGAGCGATGAGCGCACGCAGGAGATCGTACTCGCGCGGCGTGAGCTTCACTTCATGGTCGCGTACCATGACCACCCGACGCACCAGATCGACCGATAGATCGTCGACGCGGAAAATCGGCCGCTCACCCTGTTGCTGCAGCCGGTGCCTCGATGCAGCACGAAGCCGCGCGAGAAGTTCGTCCATGCCAAACGGCTTGGTGACGTAATCGTCGGCGCCCAGATCGAGGGCGCGAACCTTGCCCGCCTCGTCCGTCCGGCTCGACAGCACGATGATCGGCAGCGCCGAACCGGAATCGCGAACCTGTTTGATGATCTCGAAACCGTCGGCTCCCGGCAGTCCAAGGTCGAGTACAAGGATATCGATGGCGTTTCGCTGCAGCGCGGTCCGCGCCGCCGGACCGTCTTCAGCCTCGAAGACCTGGTAGCCCTGTGCCGTCAGGCTTGTTCGCAAAAATCGGCGGATCGGCGGCTCGTCATCGACGACCAGCACGCGCGGCATGGGAGGTTCGATACTCACACGGCGCGCTCCTGCGGCTGCTCGGCGGGAATTGGCAGCGTAATCGACAGCAACGCGCCCCGCCTGCCGACGCGGTTCGAGGCCTGTATCGTACCACCCATGGCCTCGACAAAACCGCGGCAAATGGCGAGGCCCAGCCCCGTGCCGGCGCGTTTCCGGTCGCTCGCCTGGACACGGTAGAACTTGTCGAAGACGCGATCGAGGTCTTGGGCGGGAATGCCGTCGCCGTCGTCCGCAACGTCGAGCCGGATCAGATCGCCGCTACGCCCGGCGCTCACTTCGATTTCGGACTCCGGCGGCGTGTATTTGGCCGCATTGTCGAGCAGATTGAACAACACCTGCTCGAGAAGAACGGGGTCAAGCTTCAACATGGGCAGGTTCGAAGGAATGCTGACCTGCACGTTGTGATGCGCAAGCACGCCGGAAGCGCGCTGAATGGCGCTTCCGACCACATCGCCGAGATCGACAAAATCGGCCTGCGGCTGGATTGCCCCGGATTCGAGACGCGTCATGTCGAGCAAATTCGCGATGAACCTGTTCAGACGCTCCGCTTCTTCCTGGATTGTACGGAGAAGGTCTGCCTGCGCCTGTTTGTCGAGCTCATCCTTCTGATTGGCGAGCGCACTTGCGGAACCGAGGATCGAGGCCAGCGGCGTCCGGAGATCGTGGGAAATGGACGTGAGAAGCGCCGAGCGCAGGCGCTCCGTCTCCGCCGCCATGCGGGCGCGATCGATGTCCTCGGACAACTTGATGCGCTCGATCGCGAGGGCCGTCTGGTCCGAGAGGGCATCAAACAGCCTTCGCTCGTCAGGCGTAAGCAAGGGCCCGGGACGATCGCTGTCGAGGCCGACGATACCCACCATTCCGCGTCCCGTGCGGATGGGCAGAAACAGACGCTTCGCGCCGGGCAACGTATCGGCGCCGCGCCCCGCCGGTGTCGCGTGTTCCCAAACCCATTTCGCTGCTGCGACGTCGGCCTCATCGAGCATGTCTTCGGGCGGATAGCCCGCGCGGACCGCAATGCTGTTGCCTTCCGGCAAGAGGATTACGACCCGCGCCTTGAGCATCTGCGCAAACTGAAACGCCGTAGCCCAGAGAAGGTCGTCCAGCGTGAACACGCCGGCGAGCTTGCGGCTGAACAGGTACAGGTTCTCGGTTGTTGCCGCATGCTCCCGCGCGGAAACGGCCTCGGCGCGGACCCGCGCCGAAAGGTAGCTCGCAACCACGGCGACAACCGTGAAAAAGAACAACGCCACCACGTTTTCCGGGTCGACGATGGTGAAGGAATAGAGCGGCGGCAGGAAGAAGAAATTGTACGCGAGCATCGCCACCAGACAGGCGAACAGCGACGGCCATATCCCGTAGCTGATTGCGGCTGCCAGTACCGCCGTCAAGAACACCAGCGCGACGTTCGTGATTCCAAAGCGCTGCAGCAGCAATCCGACCAGCAGCGCGGCCACCACCATGGCGAAGCTGCCCGCGTACGCCTTGCTTTCGCTGTAACGACCGGCAACGGCCACCGTCGGCGCCGGCCGCTTGGATGTGCCCTTCATCGCGCGCGTGAGCTGCTCCGGCACGACATGTACGCTGATATCGCCGGCGCGCCGTATGATTTCATGGGCCGCCGACCCGCGGATCAATTCCCGCCAGAAGCTGCGTTGCGCGGTTGAGGTGACGATATGCGTGAAATTGTTTGCCTTCGCGTAGTCGATGACGCCGTCGGCGACGCTTGACGCCGGAACGCTGACTGCCTGCCCCCCCAGACGCTCGGCAATACGAAGCGCTTCGGCAACGCGATCCCGGTCGCTTTCACTTGCGCGCCGAACATGCGGCGTGTCGACATGAATGGCGGCCCAGGACGCGTGCAATCGGTCGGCGAGCCTGCGCGCGTACCGCACGAGCGCGGCGGCGCCCGGCCGCTCGTTGATACAGACGAGCACCCGTTCGCTTGCTTCCCACGGACCCGGGATCGCATGCGCCCGCATGTAGCTGACCATCTGGTCGTCCACGCGTTGCGCCGTGCGGCGCAGCGCGAGCTCGCGCAGCGCCGTCAGGTTGCCGGGAACAAAGTAATTTTGCGCCGCGCGCTCCGCCGCTTCGGGGAAATAGACCTTTCCCTCTTTCAATCGCTGCAGCAGATCCTCGGGCGTCAGGTCGACGAGTTCCACATCGTCGGCGCGGTCGAGAATGGAATCGGGAACGGTCTCGGCAACGCGGACGCGCGTGATCTTCGCCACGACGTCGTTGAGACTCTCGAGGTGCTGTACGTTCAACGTCGAATAAACATCAATACCGGCGGCGAGGAGTTCCTCGACATCCATGTACCGCTTGGGATGCCGGCTGCCTTCCACGTTGGTGTGCGCAAGTTCGTCGACCAGCACGAGCTTCGGCTTGCGCTGCAGCAGAGCGTCGAGATCCATCTCGGCGAGCACACGCCCTTTGTAGGGGATTCGCTTTTTCGGAATTTTCTCGATGCTTTTCGTCAGCAGATCCGTTTCGACGCGACCGTGCGTCTCCACCACTCCGATGACGACGTCTACGCCTTCGAGCTTGCGCTGCCGCGCCTGCGTCAGCATCTCATAGGTCTTTCCCACGCCGGGAGCGGCGCCAAGAAAGATCTTCAGCCGGCCGCGTCCCTCCTGCCTGGCCTGTTGGAGCAGGGCGTCGGGAGACGGCCGCGCGTCGTCTGTCATGCGCGAAGAATACGACATTTCGGGCGCCTTGACATGCGCCGGCCGGGACTTTCGGTAACGTACGCGCTACGGCGAGCCACGGTCCTTCAGGTCGTCGAGCGCGAGATTGAGCTTCAGCACGTTCACATGCGCCTCTCCGAACAGACCGAGCCAACGGCCCTCCACGTGCTCGTCGACCAGTTGCTGCAGCCGGCTCTGCGGGATGCCGCGCGCCCTGGCGACCCGCGGGATCTGAAAATAGGCGCCTGCCGGCGTGATGTCGGGATCGAGCCCGCTCGCGGACGATGTCACCAGATCGACCGGAACAGGCGAGGAGTTCTCCGCTTTCAGCGTCTTCACATCACCTTTCACCCTGTCGAGCAGAGCCTTGCTTGTCGGACCAAGATTCGAAGCGAGCGAGTTGGCGGCATTGTAAGGCGCGGGGATCGTTTTGCCATGTGCGTCGGTGTCCGTCGTTACCGACAGGCGGCCATGAAAGTACTTTGCCGACGTGAAGTTCTGCCCGATGAGGACCGAGCCAATGACCTGTCCATTCTTTGTAATCAGGCTGCCATTCGCCTGCCAGGGAAAGACGATCTGGGCAATGCCCGTCATTCCCAGTGGGTACACGAGGCCGAACAGGACGGTGCTAACGACCATCATGAGGATTGCGGGGCGGAGTTCCTTGAGCATTTTCTCGTTCCTTCAGACCACACCGACACCGGTCAAGAGCAGATCGATCGCCTTGATTCCGATAAAGGGCACGATAACGCCGCCGGCGCCGTAGATGACCAGATTGCGCGCGAGGAGCCGTCCGGCGCTCTGCGGCCGATATTTCACGCCGCGCAAGGCGAGCGGGATCAAGGCGATGATGATCAGCGCATTGAAGATGACCGCCGACAGAATTGCGCTTTGCGGCGAATGCAGGCGCATCACGTTGACGACGTTCAGAGCCGGATAGAACGCTGCGAACATCGCCGGGATGATCGCGAAATACTTCGCCACGTCGTTGGCGATCGAAAACGTCGTCAGCGCGCCGCGCGTGATGAGCAGTTGTTTTCCGATCAGTACCACCTCGATCAGCTTGGTGGGATCGGAATCAAGATCCACCATGTTGCCGGCCTCGCGCGCAGCCTGGGTTCCGGTCTGCATGGCCACACCGACATCAGCCTGCGCAAGCGCCGGTGCGTCATTGGTGCCATCGCCGCACATGGCGACGAGCTTGCCCTTGGCCTGTTCGGCACGGATAAGCTTCAGCTTGTCCTCCGGAGTCGCCTGGGCAAGGAAATCGTCGACGCCCGATTCCGCAGCGATTGCCGCGGCGGTCAGCGGATTGTCGCCGGTGATCATCACGGTGCGAATGCCCATCCGGCGAAGCTCGGCGAAGCGTTCGCGGATGCCGCCTTTCACGATGTCCTTGAGATGGATGACGCCGAGAATGCGGCCATCGCGCGCGACGGCCAATGGCGTACCGCCGGCGCGCGAGATACGGTCCGTGATCTCTTCGAGCTCCGCCATGGCGGACGGAGCATGCGCGGCGCCGGTCTGCCGTACATAGGCGACGATGGAATCGACCGCGCCCTTGCGAATGTTCGATCCCTCCATGTCGACGCCGCTCATGCGCGTCTGCGCGGTGAAAGGAACGAAGCGCGCGTTCAGCGAGGCCATTTCGCGGGCGCGCAGTCCGTACTTCTCTTTTGCCAGAACGACGATCGATCGGCCTTCCGGCGTTTCGTCCGCCAGTGACGACAGTTGCGCGGCGTCGGCGAGATCGGCCGCCGATACGCCAGGCATGGGCAGGAATTCGGTTGCCTGCCGATTGCCGAGCGTGATCGTCCCCGTCTTGTCGAGAAGGAGCGTGTCGACATCGCCCGCCGCTTCGACGGCGCGGCCCGACATCGCCAGCACATTGAATTTCACCAACCGGTCCATGCCGGCGATGCCGATCGCGGAAAGCAGCGCGCCGATCGTCGTCGGAATGAGCGTGACAAAGAGCGCCACCAGGATCACTACCGGAACGACGCCGCCGGCATATTTCGCAAAGCTCGGAATCGTAACCGTCGCGAAGACGAAGATGATCGTCATGCCGGCGAGGAGAATATTGAGCGCGATTTCGTTGGGCGTCTTCTGGCGCTCGGCGCCTTCGACCAGCGCGATCATCCGGTCGAGAAAAGTTGAGCCCTGCGGCGCCGTGATGCGAACCTTGATCCAGTCGGAGAGAACGCGGGTGCCGCCGGTAACCGCCGAGCGGTCGCCCCCGGATTCGCGGATGACCGGCGCGCTTTCGCCGGTGATCGCCGATTCGTCGACGGAGGCAAGCCCCTCGATGACGTCGCCATCGCTCGGGATGAAATCACCCGCTTCCACCAGCACGACGTCGTTCATCTTCAACTCGGGCGCGGGAATCTGTACGTAATCGGCAGAGGTGGCCTGTACCAGGCGCTTGGCCATCGTCTGCGTACGTGTACGCCGGAGGTTTTCGGCCTGCGCCTTGCCGCGGCCCTCGGCAACGGCTTCGGCGAAGTTCGCGAAGATCACCGTAAACCAGAGCCAGAACGTGATATGCGCGGCAAAACCGAGATTGGGGCCGCCAGTGACGAGGCCCTTGATAACGAGGATCGTGGTCAGAACCGAGACCAGCTCGACCACGAACATCACGGGATTTCGGATCAGCGTGCGCGGATCCAGTTTCTTGAATGCTTCACCGGCTGCTGTGATCAGGATATCCGACGAAATGCCGGCCACGCCACGTTTGCGATGAATCAATTCGCTGCTGAATGTTGCGGATGCGGGACGGTCGTTCATGGCCGTGTCCTCTCAATAAAGTTTGCCGGCGTACATCTGCAGGTGCTCGATAAAAGGCCCGAGAATGTCGGCCGGGAAGTAGATGAGGCCGCCGGTGATGATGATCACGCCCAGCAGCAGCGCGACGAAAAGGCCGTTGTCCGTGGGAAAGGTCCCGGCAGATGCAGGAACCAGCTTCTTGGTGACAAGGGATCCCGCGATCGCAAGCACGGGCACCGCAATCGCAAAGCGTCCTATCATCATCGCGATGCTGCCGGTCGTGTTGTAGAACATCGTGTTCCCGGAGAGACCTGCGAACGCACTGCCATTGTTCGCCGTCTGCGACGTGAAGGCGTACAGAATCTCGCTGAACCCGTGCGGGCCGTTGTTGGCGATGCCGGCAAGCCCCGGTGTGACGACGGTCGCGATGGCCGTGAATCCGAGCGCCGACAGCGGCACCGACAGGATGGCCAGCATCGCCATTTTCACTTCGCGCGATTCGATTTTCTTGCCGAGGTACTCCGGCGTCCGCCCGACCATCAGCCCGGCGATGAAGACCGCCAGAATCGCGAACAGCAGCATACCGTACAGCCCGCAGCCGACGCCGCCGAAGATGATCTCGCCGATCTGCATGTTGACGATCGGGACCAGTCCGCCGATCGGCGTGAAGCTGTCATGCATCGCGATGACCGCGCCGTCCGACGTGTCGGTTGTGGTCGTGGCAAAGAGCGCGGAATCGGTCACCCCGAAACGGACTTCCTTGCCCTCCATGTTGCCGCCGGCCTGGAGCGCAGTTGCGTGCTGATCGATTCCAAGAGGGGTAAACGCAGGGTTGCCCGCGCTTTCCGCGCCATAGCAGATGAACGCGCCGACCAGAAACAGGACCGCCATCGCGCCGAACAGCGCCCAGCCCTGTTTCATGTTTCCGACCATGCGGCCGAAGGTGAAGGTCAGCGCCGCACCGATGAAGAATTCAAGAAATGTCGTCAGAATGTTGGTGAGCGCATTCGGGTTTTCGTAGGGGTGAGCGGCGTTCACGTTGAAGAATCCGCCGCCGTTCGTCCCGACAGTCTTGATCGGAATCTGCGATGCCACCGGTCCCTGCGCGATAACCTGCTTCGCGCCCTCGAGGGTGTGCGCGGTCACATAACCATGCAGGTCCTGAGGCATTCCCTGCCAGACGAAGATCAGGCAGACGACGATCGAGATCGGCAGGAGGACATAGAGATTGCAGCGCGTGAGATCGACCCAGAAATTTCCGATCGTCGTCCCGGAACGGCGCACAAATGCACGGATCAGCGCAATGACGATGGCGATGCCGGTCGCTGCGGAGACGAAGTTGTGTACTGTCAGACCCGCCATCTGCGTGAAATAGGAGAGCGTGGTTTCGCCGCCATAGTTCTGCCAGTTCGTATTGGTCGTGAAGCTGATGGCCGTATTGAGCGCCAGATCGCCCGGCACCGCGGTCATGCCTTGCGGGTTGAACGGCAGCCACCCCTGAAGCCTCAGCAATGCGTACAGCGAAACGAAGCCGAACAGATTGAACAGCAGCATCGCTATCGTATAGGTGATCCAGTTCTGCTCGCGCGTCTCATCAACGCCGCAGATGCCATAGATCAGCCGTTCAACCGGGCGCAGCAGGGGCGAGAGCAATGTACGTTCGCCGTTGAACACGCGGGCCATGTAAAGGCCGAGTGGTACGGCGGCCGCGGTCACGATGGCCGTGAACACTAGGATTTGGGCAATGCCGTTTCCGGTCATGGCGATACCTCAGAATTTTTCCGGCCGCGCAAGCGCGTAGACGAGATAGCCGAGAATGCCGACCGAGAAGATTGCGCCGAGGATGTAGTCGAAGAGCATGGCAAGCCTCACATCATGTCGCAAAGGGCGGTGTAACCCAGGAAGACAATGAACATGCCAACCCCCAGCGCCACCATCAGAAAGTCCAGCATTGAAGACATCCTCCGTCACACCCATCCCAACGCGCCCCGGCACCCCGTTCTTTCGCCGGAACCGTCAGGCTGATTTCGCCTCTGGAAACGTGCCGCTGTAACGCGGCCGGAACCTTGATCTGGATCAGATTTCGCGTTGGGTTTTTCTCTGGTGCCAAAAGTTATTTATAAACCATATAGAATCGAGATTGGTCGCTGCACCGCATCAATATAAACTGCATATAGGAAACGACGGACAAGACTTGCTGAGCACAGGGGATAATGGGCCTGATTCGCAGGTACGCTCGGCCTGCGGACCGGCGAATTCCCTTGTGATTTTCGCCGCTACTCGCCGCCTTTGAACCGCCATGATCCTGAAATGCCTGTATAAAACCGGGCAGTCGTCCGCGCACCGATTATTTATGTTCTTTTTATATTGAGCGAAAACAAATCGCGGCCCATGTTCCTCGCCTATGGTAACCGGGATGTACGGGGCTGTTCCTGTCCTCCACAGCATCAGAGGATTGACGATGTGCACGGTTGAAGGTGCAAGACTGCGGTTTGGCGGGGTTTCCCGCAGTTCCGATGTGAACGGGAAAAAGACGCGTGCGATCGCCGCTTGGGCAGCGATCGCGGCATTGGCAGCTCCGGGCGCGTGTAACGCCGATGCGCTCTCCACGCCCTCTTTGTCGGGACCCATCGTCGCGAACCCCAATCCGGTCAGTTTCGACGCCGGACCGCTCGGCAATATCTACATCGGAGGCATCGCAAGCGGATTTGGGGCCTATACAAGCGATCCCGAACGGCCCGTCGGCGATCTGAACTGGCGCTGGGACGCCAGCAACGGCGAAATCTTCATCCAGAAGACGGATGGCTGGTTCCAGTTCTTCGTCCAGGCGGGCGCATACAACCTTCCCTCGCTCGGCGCACCGCTGTTTTCGACAGGGACCGAAACAACGGATCTCTACTCCGCTGTACCTGTTGCATACGCGAAATTCGCGCCCACAAGCACTTTCTCGGTTCTGGCAGGAAAGCTGCCGACTCTGGTCGGCGCCGAGTCCACCTTTACCTTCCAGAACATGAATGTCGAACGCGGCCTGCTCTGGAATCAGGAACCGGCGATCAGCCGGGGAATCCAGGCGAACTATGCGGCAGGGCCGATTTCGCTGTCGCTTTCCTGGAACGACGGCTTTTATTCCAGCCAGTTCAGCACGCTGTCCGGAATCGCCGCATGGACAATCGACTCGTCCAACAGCATTTCCTTCGTTGGGAGCGGAAACCTCGCCACATCGACGAAATCCGCATTCGCAACGCCCCTGTACCAGAACAACAGCACGATACTAAACCTGATTTACACCTACACCGCCAGCCCGTGGACCATCACTCCATACCTCCAATATACCCACGTGCCGTCGAGCGCCGACTTGGGTCTTGCCCATTCCGGCGAGACCTACGGCGCCGCGGTTCTGGCCACATACAATTTTTCGCCCAACTGGAATCTGGCGGGGCGTATCGAATACATCAGCTCGACGGGGAATGCGGCCGAAGGTGCGCCGAACCTGCTCTATGGACAGGGCAGCAGGGCCTGGTCGTTTACGGTCACACCCACGTACCAGTACAAGGTCTTCTTCGTCCGACCGGAAGCCTCGTTCGTTTCGCTGGGCAGCATCACGCCGGGCGCGGCGCTTGGTTCCGATTTCAGTCACGGCAACCAGTTCCGCGCCGTGCTCGAGGCTGGCGTTCTGTTCTAGATTGTGCAGCGGGCTGCGATTATTGGAATATCGCAACCCTCTCGCGGTTCTTGATGCCGTTGTGGCTTCATTGACAGGAAGCCCTGAAATAGCGATCGGCCTTTGCGCCGTTATTTCCCGCCGCAACCCACTTTGACTCGCAGGTCGGCGGATCGGGGGGGGCCTGATTCCCGGCCGTCGCCTGGGCGAGGCGATTGGCCTCTGCCATCGGGGAAGATGCGCAAGCAGACACCAGCAGCGACCCTGCGATGAGTACAGGCAACACGCATGGTTTGGACATTCTCATGGCGATTCTCCTTTGCATTGCGCACCTCATCATTCTCGGCGCGCCCATATTCACGGACGAGCGCGTCTCCGCACCGCGCATTCGCCCGAACGATTTTTTGCGATTCTTCCGCGGGCAACTGGTAAAATATGTGCACAAGCGCCTAGAAACTCGATTGGAGTTACGAGCGCTCAAAATGAATGAACAATTCGGATCAAACCGAACACCCTCATTTTCCCATCAGATTTTTCATGCAGAATTTATATTGCGGACTTTCCGTTCCTGAACCTTGATTCCTGCGGCGCAATCGGCGAGGGCATTTTGTGGACGCGCCGAAGGACACGAAGTCGACGGCTCTTTCGGAGCGCATCAAGCACTTCGAATGGAGCAACAGCGCGTCGCAAGCACTGCATGCCTTTACGAATATCAAGCTCGCCGACTTCAGGCGGTATCTGATTTGCACAGGACTTGTTGTTATCGCCGCACTGGTCGCGGAATCCAGCAACAGCCTGACGACGGCGCCGAGTCTGACGCTCATCTTTCTCGTCCCGGTCGTTGTCAGCGCGCGGCGCTACGGTCTCCGGCCGGCCGTGTTTACCGCTGTACTGAGCGTCCTATGCTGGGACTTCTTTTTCACGCTGCCGTACTACACCCTGTATATGAGCGATCCACGCGACGTTGCCGCATTTGTTGTCTTCCTCGTCGTTTCACTGGTCGTCGGTGGCATGACCGCACAGATACAGAGGCAAAACCACCAGCTCGCGAGTCAGGCACAATCCATGAGCTGGCTTTACGGTCTGAGCCAGGAAATCCTGTTGCTGCCGACAGTGGACAAAATCGCATCCTTTGCCGCCTCGCGGATATCCGATGTTCTGGGTACGCAAGCGGTAGTCTGCCTTCGCGGCCATGACAGCGGCGACCCGGTCATGTTTCCGCCCCAAATCCGCCTGAGCCCGGAGGAACTTGCCGCGGCCGAACGCGCCTGGTCGGAGTCCGCGCCTTCCGAGCGGTGGGGTCGGTACGATTTTTTGGCGCTCCGGACACTTCAAGGTCGGATCGGAAGTGTCGGGATTTCCAGATGCGCGTCAGCCCTTTCGGAGGAGGAGCGGCAAAAGCTGGAGGCACTCCTCAATCAGGTCGCGATTGCCATTGAACGCGCCTGGCTCGCACATGACGTCGAACATGCGCGCATGGTTGCCGAAACAGAGCGCTTGCGCAACGCGCTTCTCACTTCGGTGTCGCACGACCTGCGGACGCCGCTGACGACAATCCTCGGTGCTCTTTCCACCCTTGAAGATGTGAGAGGAGCACTGGATGCTTCGACGCGCTCCGAACTCGTCTCGACTGCACGTGACGAGGCCGAACGGCTCAATCGCTTTGTGGGAAACCTGCTCGACATCACGCGACTCGAATCCGGCAATCTGCGAGCCAGGCTGATGGCTACCGACATCGATGACGTGGTGGAGTGCGTCCTTCGTCGCGGCAGAAGCATGCTGGCAAGTCACGTCATCGAAGTTTCGGTGCCGGAAGACCTTCCCCTCGCCAATGCGGATTTTGCCTTGCTCGAGCAGGTTCTCTTCAACCTGCTGGACAACGCCGCCAAATATTCTCCGCCCCATACAAAGATACGGATACGCGCGTTCGAGTCCGAAAGCTCCGTCGTCCTTGAGATTGCAGATGAAGGGCCCGGGATCCCGGAACCCGTGCGTGAAAGAGTATTCGAAAAATTCAATCGTTATATACTGGGTGACAGCGTTCCGCCCGGGACGGGACTCGGCCTGACCATCAGTCGAGGTTTCCTGAAAAGCATGAGCGGTACAATTCATGTGGCGGGCGCTGAGGGTCATGGAACGGTTTTCTCCATCCGCCTCAAGCGCGCGTGAGGGGTGTCGTACGGGTCGTTACGTTTATACAATTCTTATATGTACGAGAGCCATTTGTTAGTTCTCTCTTATTGTCTGGGCGCCCATTGCCAGTCGTTCTTACACGATGAACCGGATATTTTCTATTGGACACGGTGATATCGCGCACGTCTTCGACGTGCAGAACGACATGGTTTGCGGCAACGGCATGGGGCGAAATCCGGTTGTGCTCGTCATAGATGACGAGATTCAGATTCAAAGATTGCTGAAGGTCGGCCTGGGCGAGGGAAGGTTTAGGGTCGTCCAAGCCCGAACGGGGTCCGAGGCGCTGGAAGCGCTGAATTCACTCGCTCCCGATCTCGTTGTTCTCGATCTTGGTCTTCCCGACCGCACTGGATTCGAAGTGCTCGAAGATATCCGCAAGAAGTCGGCGGTCCCTGTGGTCGTGCTTTCGGTCCGCGAAGGCGAGGCCGACAAAGTCCGCGCCTTTGAATTGGGCGCCGACGATTATGTGACCAAACCATTTGGAATGGGGGAACTCGTAGCGCGCCTCCGGGTGGCGCTGAAACATCGGTTTCATATCCAGGGCACGCAGCCGGCACTTCGCCTCGGTGATCTGGAAATCGATCTGGTGAACCGGCACGTGGCGCGAAGTGGCAAAGAAATCAACCTGACCAGGACCGAATACGAAATCCTCTGCATACTGGCGAGTTACCCCGGCAAGGTGCTGACCCATGATTTCATTTTGCGGAACGTTCGCGGCGGAGGAAACGTCGGCGATCCGCAATATCTGCGCGTTTACGTCCGTTCGCTTCGCAACAAGCTTGGCGACCGCTCCCCCACAAACCGGGTTATCCGGACGGAGATGGGCGTCGGCTATCGCCTGGTGGCGCCCGCTCCGCAACAGGCCGGCGCCCCAACAGCTCAGACCGGATGAAACAACTGCGGCCAATCCGCTAATCCAGCCGAATCCGTCTACGAAGCCACCATCCTGATGTGCTCAATGAGTGGCCGGTGCGGCCCGCTGTTCGTGGTGAGTCCCCAAAGTCGGCGATGGCGCAGGGCGAGACCGTCCTGCGCCAGGCTCAAATCAAAAGTGCACGATCACGTCCGAGGCAAATTCGACGGTGGTAAATTTGTTGCCCGGCGTAGCCGTGTATAGGTCGCCATTGTACGCCGGCGTGTGGAATGAGTGCCAATACGAGATTTCGGGCCGGAACTCGATTTGCGGTGACAGCCAGTGCTGCCAACCGAGCGTGAATTCCATGTACTGCGTGTAGCCGCCCGTACCGGTTCGCCAGCCGTTCGGATCCCAGTAGTATTCAGGTCTGAATGTGAAGTTGTTCAGCGGATCGAGTGTGTAGTTGATGTATGACAGCACGCCTGCCGAACTCACGTTGCAGTCGAGGACTGCCGCGTTGCTGCAATAGGCGAGGTTGGGCGAATTGAAATGCACGTATTGCGGCGAAAATGGCGTACCCCCGTTGTTGAAAATGGTCAGTGCCTCCGAATTTCGCAGGTTGGGTACGTTATTTTCCGTCATGTAGTAACTCTCGAAATCGATGTGCCATTGGTCATTGAATTTGTGATAGTAGGTAAATCCGTGCCACTGGAGATTGTTGTACCCCCAGTCCCCGTTGTTGATGCCGTCCAGACAGGGATAAAAAACATCGTCGCCGCTGTCCGATTCATAGCGGACGCAAGCCACCGCGGTTGGCTGATTGCCCGGGTCCTTAAGCATCGTCTTGCCTGGATACAGCGGATCCGGGTTGCCTCCCTGAACATACAGATTCGGAATTTTCGAATTGTAGTGCCAGAGCGGCGTTTCCGTGCCGTCCACCAGACCGAGCTGCAACAGCCAGTTTTTGGTGAGCTGTGTGGAGGTTACGATACCCGTGTTCGTGTAGTTGTCCCACGAGTAGCTGATCGAGTGCGTATAGAGAATATTGTTCGGCGCGAGCTGCGCCTCGATGTCCGGGATCGAGATGTAGCGACCGACGCGAATCACCATTCCCTGTGCGATCTGCGGGATCCACAACTCGCCATAAACCATGGGAAAGTCGTATCCGTAATAGTCGTTCTTTCCGTTGAATTGCCAACTCGCGAGACCGTAGGAATTGGTATAGCGGTAGTTTTGGCCGTACAACACAGATAGCCGCATACCCCAGTCGATGTGATCGGTCTGGACTGTGTCGGGAAACCTGTCAAGATAAAGAACGCCCTGATCGAGCTCACCGGTATTCGGCTTGACCGTATATGCGATCGGCGCGTTGCCGAAATTCCGCGTGTTGGTGCTGACGTTGAACCCGGGATTGAGCCAGCCATAAATCTGAAAATCATTGTTGTTCAGCCATTTGCCGAACGATGTGTTGCCAATCGCAACCATGAGCGGGCTGTCGACCGAGCCCGGTCGCGTTACGCCGATCGACGTCACGGCGCCATACGGAAACTCCGTGTACGCCATGGGCGGCGTGGTTTCGGGCGTTGCCGGCCAGCCGTCGCGGCGTGACGGCGGCGCATTGGGATCGCTCGGCGGTCCGCCCTGCCCCCACTCCAACTTGTAATAGTTGAGAAGACGCGTGGACACGTCTTCACCCAGATAGGCATCAAGACAATCGTAGTTCTTGTAGGGATCGACAGGCGGCGTGCAGTCCGACGGTTGCGAAGCGGGCGCCGTGGTCTGCGGGGCCGGCGTGGGCGATGCCTGGTCGTCGGCCGATGCATGGCCGAGACCGCTCGCGAAGGCCGCGATCGCGCAGGAAGCGATAAGGCCTGCGACCCTCAATCTCTGCCTGCTCCCGGAATACTGGGGACCATTCTTATAAAGATCGCCACCCTCTCCGGGATTGCTCTTGGAAAAACTGCGCGGCTGGCCTAGTGCCATGATCGTCCCCTTCATTCTGTACGATTTGCCCGTGATACAATCGCGATAAACGGATAAGAGCTTTCGGGGACTACCTAGGGTGTATCGGGCGGGGGAACAATTTGATTTGTGTATAAAGAACCGGGGACAGTGTGATAGCCGTATAAAATTCCGGGCGCGATGCCGGATGCGTTCCCATTCGGAATGGCATCCGGCTCTCTCGCGATACTTATGTTATTGCGCCGCGTATCCCGGTGTCGTGATTTGACCAATGATCGCCTGCTTGGACGATTTGCCATTGGACGACCGGGTAACCTGGGCGCTGTATTGGCCCTCCGTCGTCGAAGTGGCGCGCGTGGTCGCGGAAAAGCCCTCCACCATCGAGCCGCCCGGTATGGTCCTGCTTGGCGACCAGCTGATATTGTTGAGGGCTGGCATGTCGACGGGCAAAACTACCGGATAACCATTCCACGTGGGCGTACGGCCGAATTCAGGCGATGAGAATTCCCATCCCCCGGGGGATTTTCCTGAGCCGTCAACCAGCCCGCCGAAGTTGTAGACTGTAACGAAATCGCTGCCGGCAACGAGCGATTCGCCAGGATCGGTCTTCACCGAAAAATGATACGTAACACCGTCTGCGCCCTTGTCCATGTGCGTTACCAAGACCTGAAGCGCAGACGCCGAAACAGAGGAAAATGCAAGAGCTGCAACCCCTGCCAGTCCCATTACGATAACCCTACGCATTGTTTTTTCTCCCAGGTTGAAATGCGTACGTTCGTGTTAAGCGCCTCGGGCATGTAGCGACAATAGAAATGGGATGTGCTGCGACGCGCGCAGAAATAAATTTGACCTAAGGATTCTCGGGAAACTGCAGAAACACGTCGACTTCCCCTGCGTCCGCGATCTCGACTGACCGCATCAGAATTTGTCCGTCGTGAGCCCAGCGGTTGAACCAGAGTGTACGACCGAGGATGAAATATGATCCCGCTTTCACGTTGCCGAATGCGAAACGGCCGTCTTTGTCGCAGTCTGCGCGAACCGCGTCCGGCCCGATTTGCTCAAGCAGGTTCCGGTAATTCGTCTCTCTGATGTGACCTTCCGTTGTGCCGCCAAAAAACGACTGCACAACGTTTCTGGAGCGGGAATTCGCAGGAACGAGAACAGCCTCGCCATATCTGCAGGTATGCGTCGTGCCATCCGCACGAGTAAACACCGCCCGGCCCTTGACCTCAGCGCCGCCCGGCTCCCCGTCGGCTATTGTCGATAGCGGATCGGCCGCGAGAAGACGCGGCGTGCCGGTCAACGGGGTAAGAACGGCTATTGTCCACATCAGCAGCAGGGCGCTGCGCCACCGATGCATGGTTCTGTTCTCTTGGCTCCACGGTTCGAGCGTAGGTATGGTCGCCTATACGTTCGAGACTGGACGGAAGCCGAGACAATAATGAAGTAATTTGGTTTTGCCGCCCGACGCGCTTACGCGATGTGCAGGGCACCTAGCATCACGTTAAGGGCGACGACAATTCCAAGAATGACCACGAGAACGAGACCGATTTCGCCGACCACTTCTTCTGCAGAATTCGCGCCCGGGATGTCTGCGGATTCGGCGTGGGTCTCCGAGACCGGGAAACCGAATTCGTCCGGTTCGGTCCCGGGATAGTGTGAGGGATTGCTGAACATTTCGTCCGTACCAGGAAAACTGCGGTACGAGACGTGCTCACCAGCCCATATAAATTCGAGAAGGACCGTACGTCCCCGCCCATATAGAATTCCCATAGGCGATCACCGGCTACATCCTTCATATGCGGCGACGGTTCTCTTTCCCTCGAATTTATATCCGCCAGCGCCTAGCTCTCTCGGATGCTTCGCATCCCCACAGGGCGGCGCCATCGCCTGAATATCCCGATGGCGACGCGCCTTGCAGCAGCCACGGAGTGAGCCATGGGTTACGCCAGAAAAATTCAAACCCTTGAAGCGACACCTGTCTTTGCTCCCGTTCAGACGGTGGCGAAGGCCTATAATGGCGCGGGACAAGGTTACGCCGCGTACGCCGACGGCGACCCCAGACAGCTGTTCAAATTCTCAGGTCTGCACGCCTTTGCCGACCACGAGGTTTGGAATCGTCTGGATGCCGAATTGCTCCGCCTGAAAGAAAGCGGTGCAACGTCCCTCAGTCTTCTCGATGCGGGCTGCGGACCCGGCACATGGCTTCGCCGCATAGTGATTCGCGCGCGGGAACTCGGCTTTGGGTCGATCACTGCGCGCGGTTTCGACATCGCACAGGTACAGATCCAGACGGCGCGGCGCAATGCTCAGGACCTTGCGCATCTGCCCGGGGTGAAACTCCGCTTCGATTGCAGCGACCTCCTCTCGCCTCTTGCGGAGGCGACGGGTTCCGCAGACATCACGATCTGCCTTTACAGCGTGTTGAGCCACGTTGCGGTTCGCGACCTTCCCAAGGTGTTAGCCGAGTTGGCCCGCGTAACGTGGGGCACGTTCTTCGCCACGGTTCGCGCCGTCGGAAGCGAACCTACGGTTTTCATCGATTCGATCGACAAGGCGCGGGACTTCCACTTCGATCACGAACACAATCGCTGCACAGTCGAGTTCCGAAACGGATCCCACATCGAGTTTCCCGCGCGCCTGTTCGGGGGCGAGGAGCTGCGAAAATTGATGGCAGAACACTTCATTGTGGACGAGCTCTGCGGCCTTGACATCTTTCACTCACGATTTGCGCCGGTTCATCGCTGGAATCCTGACAGCCTGATGCCAGGAGAACATTTGGCAGAGTGCCTGTCCGCTCTTGAAGCGGTGCACGCGCATGATCCAGAGTTCATCGATCGCGCCAATCACCTGCTCTTGGTCGGCCGGCCCAGGCGCCCCGAGCGCGGCGATTAGGCGAGGCGTTGTATGACGGCAGTCTCTGCGCCCGATCCTTCAGGACGAATTGCTCGCGGCGATATACAGATTTAGTTTGCGCCGAATGCGGGCCATGCGGCCTGTATGGTCAGAGCGAGACCGAGAAACACACCCAGTACGAGCCCGATTTCCCAAAGCACCGCGTCTACGGAATGGGCAGTTTGACGCGTGCCCTCGACAGCCCGGCTGTTTTGTTCGGAAACTGCATGTCGGAAACGGACGGGGCCGCGCATAGAGCCCTGAATGTCGGGGCGTGCATATAAATTCGAGGGGGGGTGCCACCGACAAAAATATACGCCGGTTCGTTTCTCGATTCTCCCGTCTGCAAAGTGCCGATTTCGCAAGCCCTTGGAAGCATATGCCGTCAGGGTTCAATGCATCCCTCCAGCATTCGCTCGAGCGGCACGTGAAGGGCCGATGCGATCGCGCGGAGATCGTGGGGTGCAGGCGACCGAACCCCCAGTTCCAGTTCTGCAACTGTCGTTGGCGACAGGTCGGCCTGACAAGCAACCTGCACCTGCGTCAATCCCCGTTCTTTGCGCAACACTCTCAGCCGCTCCCCAAAGGTGCCGGGTTGTGCCTTCTTCTTTGGAAAGAGGCGCCTCCAGCAGGAAACAAGCCGCCGTCCCGGCGCTTCAGGCGCGCTGCCGGTCGATAAGAGCGTCTTCGTATTCAACATGAAATCGTACCGTATCGATTGTTTCGCGTGGTACGTGTTCACCACCGCATATAAATTCGAGAGTTGCCTGCCCGGCCGATGCAGAGGTCAAAAACGCGCAGGTATTGATAGGAATTTCGGCGGGAAATGGCGTCGAACCATGTCGATTTTATATTCGAACCCGCGCTATCAGTCTTTCACCGGACGTTTGGAGGGTTAGACCTCCGGGCCCAAAACGCTTCGGATCAAGGGCAGCGCGCGCCGGCCATCCCCCCCCATCCGGGCCGGTGTGCGCGCCCTTATGCAACACCCCAAAAAGGACGCGCGATGCAGGCGGACTCCAAAGGTGCAAACGGTCAACCCGCGGACTGCGCGTCGTTCCAGCGGATCGCCTCGCGGAGCAGCTCCGAAGCGTTGGCGAGCTGCAGCTTTTCCTTGATGCGCGCGCAATAGGCCTGGACCGTCTTGATGCTGACATTGAGAGACTGCGCTACGCGCCGCGTTTCGTAGCCCTGCCCCAGCAGCCGGAAGACCTCGAGTTCGCGGTCGCTGAGCTTCTTGACCGGCGCATGAAGGCTTTGCAGATCGTCCTCGCCGAAGCGTTTCGAAAAGACCGTCTGCATCCGCGGGCTCACGTACAGTTTGCCGCTGAGCACGTCGCGGATCGCCGCGGCGATGCTGCTCGTCGATTCCCCTTTCATCACGTAGCCGCGGGCGCCGGCCCGAAAGGCGCGCTCGGCGTAATAGCGTTCGTCGTGCATCGACAGCACCACGACGGCGATCTGCGGCAGTTCGGTCGTGATCTTCTTGACAAGCGCAAGTCCCGATCCTTCGGCGAGCGCGAGGTCGACGATCGCGATGTCGGGCGAGGCCTTACGCATGCCGTCAAATGCCTGATCCGCACCCGCCGCCTCGCCGCAAACCCGCAAATCCGCAAGCTGATTGATGAGGTTTGTAAGCCATTCGCGCACCAAAGGATGGTCGTCGACGAGAAAAACGGTCGAGGTACGGGTGCTCATGAAGCCATCTTCTCCTCAATCGTGGCCGGCAGGCGGCACGTTACGACGGTTCCGCCGCCGGGAGGTGCCGTTATCTGGAAATCCGCGCCGATAGTTTGCGCCCGCTGGGCCATGATACGCAAGCCGAGACCGCCATTCGTCGGCAACACCGGTGGCAGGCCTCTGCCATCGTCCGCGATTCGCAATTCATGGCCTTCTTCCAGCGTGTTCAACTCGATGTCGATGTTGCGCGCGCCGCCATGTTGAATGGCATTGCGCGTCGCCTCCTGTGCAATACGGAAAAGATGTTCGGAGTCGGCCGCGGAATCCACGAGCACGGGCGATTCGCACAGGAACTGACAATTGACGTCGAACAGCTTGGTGGTGGTCAGCGCGAATTCGTCCAGCGCGAGCATCAGGCCTTCGGCATTCATGTCGACGGGATAGAGGCCCTTCGCCGACCGTCGGGTCAGCGACACGCCTTCTTCGATGAGCTGTACAACCTTTGCCGCGTCCCTCGCTTCGTCGAGGCTGCGCCGTTCCAGCTTCTCGCGCAAAACCTGGCCGGCGATCGCGGTTCCGGCGAGGTGCTGGCCCAGTCCGTCGTGCAAATCCTGCCCGATTCTCCGCTGTTCCTTTTCGGAGGCCTGCAGCAGAAGATTTTGCAGGCGTTCGCGTTCGGCAATTTCCTTGGTGAGCGCGGCTGCGCGCTCGCGCACGCGCCTTTCGAGATCGCGCGTGAGGTTGCGCAATTGGCCAAGAACCAGGACGACGACGGCAAACGAGGCGAGCTGAATGCTGCCGTTCCAGGCGATCAGGAACGGATTGGAAAAATTCACGTCGCCGGCGATAAGGTTTCCCAGCACCCAGACCGCGACGCAGAGCACGGAAATGAAGAGTCCAAATGGCGTCCCGACAAACCAGGCCGCGAGCGACACCGGCGCGAGGTAGAACGCGGAAAACGAAATGAGCGTACCGGTTACGTAATCCGTGAACCCGGTGACGAGCGCCAGAACGATACATCCCGTCGCGAGTACACCCCGTGATTGCCGTTCGACAAACCTGGACCACGCGTTCATGGCGGAATTATATCAATGACCGACCGCGCGCAAAATCATCCACGCCTTACGCACCGGCATCGTCGACAGGGCCGCACCAGCCGGGCAGATAGTCTGCCTCGGACTGCCGCGAGAGGCGCAACGCCGCGTCGAGCGCTTCGTCGAAGTCCTTTGTTACCACGCGGCGTTTGATGCGACGCCGCAGGAAATCCGCCCAGAGAAATTCGCTGAACGGCGTCGTTTCCTTGGAATAGCCTCCCACCCGGCGAAGCGCGCCGGCCAGCGATCGATAGGGGTCGTCGACGAGATCTTCGACGGCGCGCGGTATATCGGAATAGTCCCGGCGGCGCCCATCGGCATCGAACGGATGCATCCAGCCGCGATTGTCGAGGAAAATCCAGAACGCATCCTCCGAGAGCCGGTCGAGTTTGGCGACAACCGTTACAAGGACGTCCTTCACCTCTTCCTCGATCAGCGCACGGGCGAGGTGATGATGATCGATCACGTAGTGCCTGTCCTTCGGGCCAAGTACTACAGGGATCATGTGGCTCCCGAGAAAGGCGTCCTTCCTTTTTCCCTTCTTTTCCCGCCAGTGCTTTCGGCGCTCGGCCACTTCGCGAAGACCGATGGTAATCTGGGTCGGCCGCAATTCTTTCAGCGGCACCGGCTTCAGGACCGGTTCCCGTACTGCCGTCATGCGCTAATCTCCCGTTCGAGCATGGTGGAAAAAGCTAGCACTTCCGGAGCGACCTGGCCCATGACCGGGGGCTTCAGCCTCCCGTCCTGGCCGAACGATCTGCTGGCGGGGATAACTGTCGCCGCCATTGCCCTTCCGGAGCAGATGGCCACGGCCCGGCTGGGCCATTTCCCCCCGGAGATCGGTCTGCTTGCGTTTGTCGTGGCAAGCCTCGGCTTCTTCGTTTTTGGTGCGAGCCGCGCGCTTTCCGTCGGCGCCGACTCCACCATCACGCCCATCTTTGCCGGCGCGCTGATGCTCGCCACAGCGGGTGTGGCCGGTTCGTTTCAGAGTGCTGCGCTGCTCGCGCTCATGGTGGGCTCTCTGGTGTTGCTCGCGGGCGTTTTCCGCATGGGCTGGATTTCGAGCCTGCTGTCCCGGCCTGTAACCTGCGGCTTTCTTGCCGGGATCGCACTGCACATCGTTTCATCCCAGTTGCCGGGATTTCTCGGTCTGCCGCCCGTCGGGTCCAACGTTCTGTCGCGGTTCGCCGGCGTTGCACAAAATCTGCCGCGTACGAATCTGGCCACGTTGCTCCTCGGATGCGGCGTTCTCGTTGCCGTCGGCATCGCCGAGGCCGCCGATCGTCGCCTGCCCGCAGCCCTGATCGGCGTCGCAGCGGCGACCCTATGTACAGTCTTCTTCGGCCTGCAGCACCACGGGGTGCAGGTGCTTGGCGCCGTCCCGATGCCGCTGCCGCATTTTGTGCTGACATGGCCGACCTACGACGTATTGCGCCAGCTCGCGCCGCTCTCGGTCTTGCTCGCCTTCGTCGTGATGGTTCAGACGGCCGCGACGAGCCGGTCCGCATCGGAAGACAATCCCGTCGGCATCGACCGCGATTTCATCGGAGTCGGCGTTGCCAATATTCTGTCCGGCGTCGCCGGCGCCTTTCCGGTCAATGCGAGCCCGCCCCGATCCATCGTCGCGGCCCAGGCGGGAGCGCAGTCGAAGTGGGCCGGACTGGTTGCGGCGGGAGCGGTGGGGCTGGTTGCCACTGTCGGGATTCGTCTGCTCGGATTCGTGCCGAATGCGGCTCTCGCAGCGATCCTGTTGTTCGTTGCCTTTCGAATTGTGCAATTCCCGCTGGCTCTGCAGGTTTGGCGCGAGAGCAAGCCCGAATTCGCCCTCATCGTCGCAACGGCGTTGGCAATCGTGCTCCTGCCCATTCAGACCGGTGTGGCGCTCGGGATCGCGCTCTCGCTGCTGCATGGCATGTGGACCGCCACGCGGGCACAGGTGATCGTTCTGAAGCGCGTCCGCGGCACGTCGGTATGGTGGCCACCCGGCCCGGGCATGCCGCAGGAAGAGACCAAAGGCGTGCTTGTTCTTGGCTTTCAGGCGCCGCTCTCGTTTCTGAATGCCGATAGCTTTCGAAGCGGCGCAATGCGCTATCTGACCGACGCGCAGACACCCCTGCGGGTCGTCGTGCTTGAGGCAAGCAATATTGTCGAGATGGATTTCACCGCGGCGCACACGCTTGCCGAGGCGATAAACTTTTGCCGCAATCGGGGCATTCATTTCGCGGTGGCGCGGCTCGAGTCGGTGCGCGCGCAAGATTCGTTTACGCGTTTCGGGATCAGGAACTTGGTCGGGAACGAGCACTTCTACCATAGCGTTTACGAGGCCGTAGAAGCGCTTGCCCCAGGTGAGGCACGGCCGGAATGATTTCGCGTCGCCCGACACGCGCCCGCCCGGCCACAATTCTCAAACTAGCGGACCAGTCATGGCTGCGCGTGTGACGTACCGCTTCGACCTGTTCAACGACGGCGGCACGCGCGACTGTCTCTTCATTGCCGAGTGCTTCGGCGACGAGCACGCCGTGCTCCTCGCGCGGGCGCTGTTCGAAAGCTCCTTCGTCAAGATGAAATGCATCAAGGTCTGGCGCGAAGACGGCCGCGACGACGTCCTGGTGCACGAGGCGGAGAAGCAGCCCAAATCCAGGCGCAGCAAGAACGTCAACTGAGCGGCCTCTCCCTCACGCGAGCAGGTAGCGCTCGACCGCCTTGGCAAACCCTTCATCGTTGCAGGAGTCGGTGACCGCGGAAGCTTGCTTCTTCACGTCGTCCGACGCGTTCCCCATGGCGATGGAGAAACCGCTGTCGCGGAACATCAGCACGTCATTGGGCATGTCGCCGATCGTGGCAATTTCCTCCTGCGGTATCCCGAGCCGGGCCGCATGGTAACGAACAACGGCGGCCTTGTTCGCCACCGGATTTGTAATGTCGACATAGTAGGGCTGCGACAGCGATACCGACGCCGCATCTCCCAGCAGGTGCTGGAGCGCGTCGTTGGCCGCCCGCATCCGGCCGGCATCGTCGCTGATGCCCACCACCTTGACCGCCGATGCATAAAGGGAATCGAAATTGTCGACGACCCTGGCGGCAAAGGCCACGGTCCAGGCTTCGCGCGCGACATGAGGCGCTTCCGGATTGCGCAGATACCAGTCGTCGCCGGTGTACAGCCAGGCATCGAGCCCGTGTTGGAGCGCGCATTCGACGGCGCGCTTCGCCACGTCGGCGGACAGGACGTGGCTTTCCAGAAGCCGCAGATTGGGCTCGACATAGGCGCCGCCATTGAACCCGGCGATGGGTTGGGCGAGACCCAGAGGATCGACAAACATGCTCATGCCGCGCGGCGGCCGGCCGGAGGTGATGGCAAACAGAATGTTCTTTTCGCGCAGGCGCAACACCGCATTGCGGGCGCGCGCGGTCAGTACCTTTTCGGTCGTGACCAGCGATCCGTCCACGTCGGAGAGCAGGAGCGAAATCTTCCTTGTCGTCATGGGTTCGCACTCTGGCGTTGGTGGATCGAATCGAACACTTCAAACCGTAACGTCGCCACAAGACGTGTCATGCTGCCGCTTTGATCGGTTCGAAGTCACGATTGGCCTCAGCACTCGTGCGTCGGACTCAGTCACGAGAGCATTCCGTCGTCATTTCTCCCGCATGCCGTTGTGCATCACATCGCTGATCGGCTCAACCAGATATTCCAGCGCCGTGCGCGCGCCGGTTGGAATCTCGACGCGCACGGGCATTCCAGGAAGCATCCGGGCGGAGAAACCCGCGAGCGATACGCGGTCGAGGCTGAGACGGGCGAGAAAATAGATCTGTCCGCTCCGCGGATCCTGAAGGGCCTGCGGCGAAAACCAGGTTACGCGACCCGTCAGCATCGGAAGCCGGCGGTCCTTGCTGGCACTTACGTCCACCTTTGCCGTCATGCCGGGCCGCACCGCGTCGGCATATTCGGGTGCAACGCGCATCGCGATCGACACGCCGCCCGCACTGGCAGCGACAACGCCCGGGGCAACGATTGCGCTCTCGAGCGGCGCGAACGCGGCCCACCCCATGAACCCGACGAAGAACAGCACCACGATAGCGACGCCGGTGCGCACGACGCGATCCGCGTGAAGGAACGGCAGTACTTCGTCGCCTGCGGCGGTGCGCGCGCTCACGCCTGTTCTTCCCCGATTTCTGCGTGCGTCGCGCCGACGGCGGCCGGCTGGGTCAGCGGGACAACCTTGGCCTGCGCGGCGCCGGAGCTCTGCGCCGGCCGTTGCGTCATCGCGCGCGCGCCAAGCCGCGGCAGGATTTCGGCCCTCGGACCGAACGCTTCAACCACGCCGTTGCGCAGCACCAGAATTTTGTCCACCACCGACAGACTCATCGGACGATGCGACACGATCGCGAAGGTTACGCCCAGTTTCTTCAGTTCGAGAATGGTTTGCTGCAGCGCCTGTTCGCCGACCGTATCGAGATTCGAATTGGGCTCGTCGAGCACGACGAAGCGCGGGTTTCCGTACAACGCCCGCGCGATTCCGATGCGTTGCCGCTGGCCGCCCGAGAGCCTCTCTCCGGTCTCGCCGATTTCGGTGTCGTAGCCGTTCGGGAGAGCGAGAACCATTTCGTGCGCGCCCGCGAGCTTCGCGGCCGCAACGACCTTCCCGGGATCGCCTTCGCCGAGACGCGCGATGTTCTGACGGACGGAGCAGGCGAACAGCTCGACGTCCTGCGGCAGGTAGCCGATGTATTGCGAGAGTTCCGCCCGCGGCCAGTTGTACACGTCGGCGCCGTCGAGGCGAACATGGCCGGTCAGGCACGGCCAGGCGCCGACGAGCAGACGCGCGAGCGTGGACTTGCCGGAGCCGGAGGGTCCGATGATGCCGAGCGATTCGCCGGGCGCGAGCGAGAAACTCACGCCGGACAGAATCATGCGCATGGAGCCCGGCGCGCCGAAGGTCGCCCCCGTGACGTCGATGCGGCCTTGTGGAGCCGGAAGCGCCATGCCTTCGTCGCGCCTGGGCGCATTCTCGAGAAGATCGCGAACCCGATCCCAGGCGAGGCGGACATTCACGACATTTTTCCAGGCGGCGACGATGGCCTCGATCGGAGCCAGCGCGCGCGATCCGAGAATGGAGGCGGCGATCATGATGCCGCCCGACGCGTGGTACGAGAGAACGAGAACGGCGCCGGTGCCGAGCAGCGCAATCTGGATGATGAGGCGCAACGCCTTCGAGATGCCGGCAAGAAGCGTGTCCGTGTCGGAAGCGGTCAGGGCAGCCTTCAGCGATCCCACCCAGACGCCGTACCACCGCTCCACAAACGTCGCCGACATGCCGATGCCTTCGACAACATCGGCGTTCGTCACGCCGTCCTCGGCGAAGGCGTGCGCCTTGATGGACAGATTGATCGAGCGCGTGAGCAGGCGGCTTGTCAGCGCCTGATCGATCGCCGCGATCAGGGCCAGCAGCACGCCGCCGAAGCAGACGATGAAAAAATAGATCCAGTGCAGCCAAAGCATGATGGCGAGATAGAAGATCAGGAACGGCGAATCGCAGAGCTGGCCGGGCGTGGGGCTCGCGATGAAGGCGCGAATCGTTTCCAGGTCGCGCAATCCCTGCCGCGGCTCGAGGCCGCCGCTCCGGGATGACGTGGCGAGCATCGCACGCAGGATCTGCGGCGCGACCTTTGCCGTTGTACGCATGCCGGCGCGGACGAACAGCCGCGAGCGGAGCGAATCGAGCGCCGCGAAGGTCGCGATCGCCGCGACCGCGATCACGGTGAGAAGAATGAGTGTCTCTTCGCTGCGGCTGGTCAGGACCCGGTCGTACACTTCCAGCATGTAGAACGACGTCGTCAGTGTCAGCACGGCCATGGCGGTGCTGAAGAGCAACGCATAGGCGAACAGCTTCCCGCTCGCCGCGACGGCGTTGAGCAGGGGATTGGGTTCGGTTTCCCTGATGCGTCCTGGCGTCTTCAACGATCCGTCCGCTTCCCGGCAATACCCTGCGCTCAAGCAGCGCAGCGGTAGCGCATCAAAAACAACCCCGCGCTCAAGCAGCGCAGCGGTAGCGCATAAACACAACCCCGCGCTCAAGCAGCGCAGCGGTAGCGCATAAAACACAACCCTCGGGTTACCACGGCTCCTGTTGCGAAGCCATGAATTCGGGCCGGCGGGTGAGCTCTGGGCTGCAATAACAATCCATACTTCCTCACCATGGGCGGCCAAGAGCCGCCCATCCAGTCGGCGGTAACGATTTCCCTGGATGGCCGGGTCGTGCCCGGCCATGGTGAGGATTGGGAGGTGATTTCATTCGATCAGGTCACGCCGTAACCCTCGTCTGTGCCCCCCACGCGAAAACGGGCGTGAACATCGGGGAATTATCCCGTCGCCGCGGCAGCCGGCGCGGGCCGGTCGTACTGGCCCGAGCGGATCGCATCCAGGATCCGGGCTGCGTGCTCGTGCTGCCCGGCCTCGACAAGACGTATCAGCCGTCGTTTCAGCTCCTTTTTCGCCGGGCTCTCTGCCTCCTCGCCCTCTGGCTCCTCCACCGTCTCGCCGGCCGGCTCGGGCTCCGGCATGGTCTCCCACACGCCGTCGGGGCTCCAGTCCCGGTGCGCTTCGTCGGCCGTATCCCCGGCTTCCTCGTCTGTGTCCGGCTCCCAATCGATGAGCTGCATCAGTGTCTTGAGAGGCGTTGCCTTGCATTTCGCCGCCTCCAGGACCAGGCCGCAGACGAGCCTTCCGTAGGCCGTTTTCGGCTTGCACTTTTCGAGCACTTCCGGATTGGCGCGGAGCGCCGCCTCGACGCCCTCTTTCAGGATCGAGCGCGTGTGCCGGCGCTTCCCACGGATGCCCGGCTTTCCTGCAGTTCCGTTCGAATGCCCATTCGCACCGTTACGCATCCCGGCGATCCTCCACCATCTCCGGTCGGAATATGAACCAATAAGGTACTATTGTCAACCGTGCTGAAAAATAGCTCCCCGCACGCGTCTCGCGCCTTCCCGTTCGGGAATATTTATGTGGGGCAGCAAACCCCGCGGCGAACAGGACCCCGTGGTGCCAGTTAGGCACCAAGGAGTTGCCCCAAGGTGCTTCGCCATAAGCTCCATCGGCATCGTGGGCCGACTGGCGGATCCCGCTGCGATTGCGTTTGCATTATTTTATGTGCTACAATTAATGCTTGCCCCGACCTCGAGGAGGGAGGGACGTCAGGCGGTATGGGAAGGTCCAGGAAATTCGGCACGCCTGACGCGGATATTCCCGAGATGTCGTCGGAGGATTTCGCCCGTGCGAGGCCCGCGCGAAAGGCGGCGCCGAAAGTGATTGCCGCGCTGAAGCGTGCCCGCGGCCGGCCGAAGCTCGAACACCCCAAGCAGCATGTGACGCTCAGGCTCGACGCCGCCGTGGTCGATGCTTTCAAGGCCCAGGGGCCGGGTTGGCAGGCGCGCATCAACGAGGTGCTGGCACGGCTCGTCGCGCGCAAGCGGCGGAATGCAGCCTGACGCGACCCCGGGAGGCGGGTGGCTTCGTAGGAGCGTTGGCCGGCTGATGAAAAAGTTGAAGAAACGCACGCAACAGGCCGGACCCAGACCTCCGAGCGAAAAACAATGGCAGGCGTTCGAACGGGCGTACGCAATCGCAGAAACCGGCGACATGGCCAAGGCGAGGGTGGCCTACGAACGGGCGGCGCGAATGGGGAGCCCCCATGCGCAAATCAATTTGGCGCATTTGTACGATGGCGGAGCGTTTGGCTTTGTAGATCGCGCCCGGGCCAGGGCGCTCGGCAAGCGGGCATTCAGGCAGGGGTATGCGCAGGGAGCGTACAACCTTGCTCAAACCTACCGAATGGACAACAAGCGCCGCTGGTATTTTTACTGGCTTCGTAGGGCAGCCAACGCGGGAGATACCGACGCAAAGGAAGAACTGCGTTCCCTGGAAACTGCGGCGTCAAAAATCAAATAAACGCCCGCCTCCACGTCCGTACAACGCCGTCGTCAGGCAGGAGAGTCCGGCATGGATTACACATCGGCGCTCGCGGAGTTGCTGTCGCGTCACGGGTTCCGGCGCTTCATGATGTCCCGGTCTCCGGTTGGACACCTGAAGCTCGCCGGACACCTCGGCGACCGGCCGATCGACATCGTGCTCGACACCGGGGCGTCCAAGACCCTCATTGAACTGGGCTATTGTCGATCCGAAGGAATTGCCGTGAGCGACACCGGTCTGCCCGGGCATGGGGGTAATGTGTACACGTTGGACGGCGATGTCCGACTGACGCTCGAAGGGATGCCGCTGCGGTCCGATGGCATTTTCGCGCTCGATATGAGCAGCACCAACGAAAGGCTGGTAATGAAGGGCGTTGACCCCATCCGCGCCGTCATCGGGCAGGATGTCCTGCGCTATCATCAGGCGGTGATCGACTATGCGACCCTGGCTCTTTTCCTCAAAGAGGAACCGGCGCCTTAGTGATCAAAATCCGACAACGAATTCCGCAACCGTGAAAGGTCGACATCCTTCAACAATGAGACGGCGAGGTCGCGTACAACGTCCCGGGACCGCGGGCGTCCCCGCCCGCATCGGGCGGAGTAAGCGAAGCGCGCGACGCGCGACAAGTCATTGCCGCCTCGACGGCCATTGAGGCCGTCTCGCCGGATTGCGGGCGAGGACGCCCGCGGTCCCGGGACAACCTCACTGCTTTGTTTCAGGACCCTGGAACGAGTCCGCGTATCATGGACAAATTCCGGTATGGCTATGGGACCATTCCCGCCACGCCGCACCGCGTCTATGCAACGGTTCTGTTGTACGTGATCGTGGCCCCGACCTGGCACAGGATGCGATCAAGCTGATCGCGCAAGCGCCCTCATCCGGTCGGCGTCCGTTTGCTCGCCCGTTGTGTCTTGCCGTGACTGCGAAGAATCGCCTGACACCACGCTCCCCTAGTGTACCAAATCAGACACCTGGTACCGTATCCCTCGGGCAATACGGAAAGGCGTCAAGGGCCCCAAACAATGAGCCAGTGAGATGGCTGTTCCTCAGAAAGCGATAGTGCGCACCTGTCAACAGCAAGGACTGCGCGCTATGCGCGCAATAAAATCCAGAGGATGCACAATCCTGGCGAACGTAACGGCTATCTCACTGGTTCACCGCCTCATTGTTCATGGGCGCCGGAGCTTGGCCGGCCTTGGTGATTTGCTCGGGATTCATCTGTCGGAATTCGACCACTAGGCCCTACGTCCAGCTATCGCGCCCGGTGCGCACGCGACGAAAATCGCGCCAGCCCGCAGGAGAGTCCCGATAGTGCCCTTTGACCGGATTGATCCCCATGATGTCGGCACCGGCTGCCCTTGCTGCCAGCCGACACTTCTTGCCGCAGAACGACGGATCACGGCCGAGCTTTCCCGCCGCGGCATGCTCGCGGGCACAGCCGGCGCGATCGCGATGCTCGGCCTCGCGTCCGGATCGCCGGCGGCGTCGCCCCCGCCGATCGTGTTCACGAACGTCCGGCTGTTCGACGGCAAATCCTCCAGCCTGCGCAACGGCATGCATGTACTGATCGAGGGCGGTCTGATCAAAGACGTCGCCGGCGGCGCCCCGGGCGCACCCATGGGCGCGAAGGTGATCGATTGCGGCGGCCGCGCGCTGATGCCGGGGCTGATCGATGCGCATTGGCACACGACGTTCGCAGGCCTCGCCTTGACGGAGCTGATGACGTCCGACGTCGACCACATCGTACAGGCCGCGGGCGCGCAGGCCGCGCGTACATTGATGCGCGGCTTCACCACCGTCCGCGATCTGGGCGGGCCCGCCTTCCCGCTGAAAAAGGCCATCGATGCGGGACAGGCCGCCGGCCCGCGCATCTATCCAAGCGGCGCGATGATCACGACGACCGGCGGTCACGGCGATATGCGCCCCGTCACGGATATTCCAAGAAGCCCCGGCGGGCCGTTGAGCGATATCGAGAAGAGCGGCGGGGCGGCCATCGCCGACAGTGCCGACGAGGTCCGCCTGCGCGTGCGCGAGCAACTGCTGCTCGGCGCCTCACAGATCAAGCTGATTGGCGGCGGCGGCGTCGCCTCGCCGCGCACGACGCTCGACATGCTGACCTTCACCCTGCCCGAGCTTCACGCGGGCGTACAGGCCGCTGCCGACCGCAACACCTATGCGGCGGTGCACGCCTATCCGCCGGCCGCCATCCGCAGGGCGATCGAGGCGGGCGCCCAATGCATCGAGCACGGTCACCTGATGGACGAGGCGACCGCGAAGCTGATGGCGGACAGGGGCGTGTGGCTCAGCACCCAGCCATTCGTCAGTGAGGACGACGCCATGCCGCTGACCGGACAGAGCCACGCCAACTTCCTGAAAGTCCTTGCCGGGACCGGCAATCTGTACACGCTGGCCAAAAAGTACGGAATCAAGACCGCCTTCGGCTCCGACCTGCTGTTCTCCCCGAAGATCGTCGAGCGCCAGGGCGTGATGTTGACGCACCTGAAGCGCTGGTACGGCAATGCCGAGATCCTGAAGATGGCGACGTCCGGCAACGCCGAGCTGCTTGCGCTGTCGGGTCCGCGCAATCCCTATCCCGGAAAGCTCGGCGTCGTCGAAGCGGGCGCCCATGCCGACCTCCTCGTCGTGGCCGGCGATCCGCTGCAGGACATCGACCTTCTGGCCGCGCCAGACAGGAACCTCGTGGTCATCATGAAGGACGGGACAATCCACAAGGACATCCTCGCCGCCAGATGAACGGCAGCCATTTATGACCATCGTCGAGCCGGAATTGCGCTGTACCGAACTATTCCGCTTGTGGTTTCTTTGGCGTAATGGCATTTCGGGGAGCATGAGAAGGGCTGGAAACGATCATGCCCTTACTTCTGATCGCCAATCATCCCGCACCCTGCGGCTTCTGCAGCACCGCGGCGCAGGCTTCGACCGCACCGATGACGGCCTCGGCGACCGGCCGCGATTTTGCGGCGGCGAGGTAATCGGCGAGGATTCTTTCCCAGGCGGCAGCGCCGATCCGCGCATGCGTTTCGCGGTCGGCGAGGATCTCGGCGTAGCGCTCGCCGAGCGAAACGAAGAACAGCACCCCGCCTTTGCGTTCGCTGCTCGCGAGCACCCGCGCCGCGAATTCCGCTCGCGCCATCGCGCGCGCGCGATGCCGGCGAATTCTTTGCGGCACGAGCATCAACCGCAGTGGCCACCATTCGAACAGGATGCTGAGAACGACAAAAACGAGCGCCTGTACGACAAACGCTTCGCGCAGCAGAATATACGGCCAGCCGATCGCGAGAACGCCGCCGGCCACAAGCGCGGCGATGGCGCTCCAGGCGACGGGATAGAGCAGATAGCGGTCGCTGGCCGGAACGATCGACACCGCGACATGCACATGGGTGCGCGATTCCGCATCGGCCACCGCCCTGTGCAGGCGCGCCGTTTCATCGGGATTGAGGCGCGTTACCAACTTCCCGAAGCGCCCCCGCCGCCAAACGATCCACCGCCGCCGGAAAATCCGCCGCCGCCGAAGCCGCCGCCACCAAACCCGCCACCGCCGAATCCGCCGCCGTAGCCGCGTCCCCAGCCGCCGCCGAGAAACAGAAGCGGCCACAGAAACCGGCCGAACAAAATCCAGATCACGATGACGATGAAAACCCAGGGTATGCCGCTGGAGCCTCCCCGACCGTGGTCGGACGGCGGCGCAGTCTGTTCGGGCGCAAAACGAACACCACCGAGCACCTTGATGATGGCTTCTGTACCAGCGGTGACGCCCTGGTCGTAATCGCCGCGGCGAAAGGCCGGCAGCATGAACTGATCGATGATGATCTTGCTTTGTGCATCCGTCAGCACGTCTTCGAGGCCGTAGCCGATTTCGATGCGCACAGCGTGCTCGCTCGGCACGACGATCAGGAGCGCGCCGTTGTTCTTGCCCTTCTGCCCGATGCCCCAGGCGCGGCCGAGCTGATAGCCGTATTGCTCGATCGGATAGCCCTGCAGGGTCTTGAGCGTGGCGATGACGAGCTGATTGCCGGTCTCTTTCTCCTCTTCGGCGAGAAGCGCGGTCAGCTTCTCCTCGGTCTGGGAAGACAGGATGCCGGCATCGTCCACCACGCGGCCGGAGAGCGGCGGGAAGGTCGGCGCGGCGGGCGCGGCAACCGCCACGAGCGCGAACAAAGCGAGCGCGCAGCAGAAAAGCCGCGGAAGGAAGCGCCTCATCGGCGACTCAGAACTGGACCTTCGGCGCCTGCTGGGCCTGTTCGCTGATCGTGAAAGTCTGCTTCACCTTGGCGTCGGGGTAGAACATGGCCGCGGTCCAGCGATAGGGAATCGTGCGCAGCATGGTGTTGTAGGACTGTACGGCTTCGATGTAGTCGCGCCGCGCCACCGCGATGCGGTTCTCCGTTCCTTCCAGCTGCGACTGCAACGCGAGGAAGTTCTCGTTCGATTTGAGGTCGGGATAGCGTTCGCTCACAACCAAGAGCCGGCCGAGCGCGTTGCCGACATTGGCCTGGCTCTGCTCGAAGGCGTGGAAAGCCTGGGGATTGGAGAGCACGTCGGCCGGCAGATTGATCTGCGTCTGCGTCGCCTTTGCGCGCGCCTGGATCACTTCCGTGAGCACGGTCTGCTCCTGGTGCGCGTATCCCTTCACGGTGTTGACGAGGTTCGGGATGAGATCGCTGCGGCGCTGATACTCGTTCAGGACCTGGCTCCAGGCCGCCTTCACCGACTCGTCCTGTCGCGGTATCTCATTGATCCCGCAGCCGGAAAGCCCGAGCGCAAGAAGGAATACGGCGGACAGCGCCGCCAGCCGCGCGTGAATTCTGGTCATGTCACCCCGTCTCCGAATCTCGGTCCCGAATCGCACATATATGTACCTGCAAAGCCCTGCCAAGCCACTAGGCCCAAAGATCAGCGCGGAGTACGCAGAGGTTGCGCAGTGGTCGCAGAGGAAAGCTAACAATGAGCCGGTGAGGCAATGAGGGGGCCGTGGCGCGGGGAGCCCATGCCTGGTGGATTTTTTTGCGCGCGCAAGGCGCGCGCGATTCCTTCCTCACCGTTCCTCACCGTCTCACTGGCTCATTGTGAATCTTTTTTCCTCTGCGCCCTCTGCGCATCCTCCGCGACCTCTGCGTTAAGCCTTTCTTTTTTCTTTCAGCCGGCAAGGATCGCGGCGTAGCGCTCGAGATCGACATTGCCGCCCGACACGATCGCGACGGTGGTCCCTGGTTCGAGGCCGAGCGCGAGCGCGCCGGCCGCCGCGACCGCCCCGCTCGGTTCGGCGACGAGCCGTGCTTCCCGCGCGATCCGCCGCATCGCTTCGGCGATCTGCTCCTCGGACACGGTGACGATGTCCTCGACGAAGGCGCGAATCTGTGCGAAGGGCAGTACGCCCAGTTGCGGTACACGAAGCCCGTCCGCCATGGTGCGCATCGTCTGTTCGGGCTCGATGCGTACAATTTTCCCTTCGCGGAAACTCTCGCGCGCATCGGCGGCAAATTCCGGCTCGACGCCGATCACGCGAGTGGCGCGGCCGGATTGGCGGATCGCCGCCGCAAGGCCGCCGATCAGGCCGCCGCCCGAGACGGGAACGACAACGGCGCGCGCGCCGGGGACTTGCTCCAGGATTTCAAGGCCGATCGTTCCTGTACCGGCCATGATGGCAAGCGAATCGAAAGGCTCGATCACCGCGTAGCCGTGCTTCTGCGCAAGCGCTGCACAGGTTTGCGCGCGTTCGCGTCCCGCCGGATCGACAAGATGAACCTCCGCGCCCCAATGACGCGTCGCCTCCAGTTTGGTGCGCGAGACCGCGCCGGGCATGACGACGACGGATTTGATTGCGAGCACGTGCGCGGCGTACGCGACCGCCTGTGCGTGATTGCCGCTCGAATGGGCGATGACGCCGCGCCTGCGTTCCTCATTCGAGAGCGAAAGGAGCGCGTTGAACGCGCCGCGCAACTTGAACGCGCCGACCGGATGAAGGCTTTCCGCTTTCAGGAGAAGACCGGTCGGCGTCATCGCCACGATCGGCGTTTGCCGCACGTAAGGCGATATGCGTTCCCGCGCCTGCCGGATCAGCTCGAGGGAGAGGAGGGATGCGGGTTGCTGCGCTTCCTTTAACGTCACGGGATGCCACCCATCTGGGGTCTGCCGCGTTCTACCTTATGCTAACGGGCCTGGGTCAGGATGATTCGGTTTGAGGCTCGCCATGTCGAAATCGCTGCTTTCCGCCACGACCGCCGCAATTTTTCTTGCCGCGACGCTTTCCGCCTCGACGGCGCAGGAGACCACGCAACCGAACGTTGCCCCGGTTGCGGTCATGGCGGGCCAGAGCGGCGGAGCCGGCACCTCGGGCGGGGTTGCGTCCGGCGGTGCAACGGCAGAAGCACCCGCGCCACCCCCCGCCCAACCCGCCGAGCCTCTCCCGCCCGGGCCGCCCGCCGGTGAGCAGCAGGCCGCGTTCCTGGCCAACCCGGCGGTGATCGCCGGCGCGGCCGCGGTGACGGCGATCGTCGTCTGCGCGATCGTCTGCTTCAATCACTCGAGCAGCTCAACCACCTCGACCACCGCCACGCCGCACTGACGCTGGTACAGCGGCATGTACTCACCCTCCCCTTGAGGGAGGGGTTAACACGTTCTCTGACCGAATTCAGGTCTTCGCGCGGCGCGCCGCTTCTGTTTCCTCCCCCGTGCGAGCAGCGCGAGCATGGGGGAGGGGGACCGCGAGCGTAGCGAAGCGGTGGAAGGGGCGAGGCACCGCGCTTACACACTTCGATACAGACTGGCGACAAGCAGCGGACAAATAGCTGCCAATCTCGCCGCCATCAGGCAAGAAGCAAAAGCCGCATGGCGTATATCAGGACCACCACACTCGTTCGCGCCCGTGCGCTTCGCCGGAGACTCACCAAAGCGGAAACAATACTCTGGTCGCGACTGCGCGGCGGCATCGGGGGAATGAGGTTTCGCAGGCAGCACCCCATCGGACCATACATCGCCGATTTCGCCTGCATCCGTGCACGCCTTGTGCTTGAACTTGACGGCGCGACGCACGGTACCGACGAGCAGGCGCATGATGCGCGTCGCGAAGCGTACCTGCGCTCTCAACACTGGCGAATAGTCCGCATCCGGAATGAGTTGGTGTACGATTCTCTCGAGCGCGTACTCGATGTGATTTATCAGCACACCCAGTCATGAGGCCCCTTCCACCGCCTCGCTACGCTCGCGGTCCCCCTCCCCCATGCTCGCGTTGCTCGCACGGGGGAGGAAAACAAGTACGCCTGCGCGCAGAACAAGTCACGCTGCCTGTTTTTCGAGGTCGGGACTCCATTCGCCCATCGTCGCGAGGCTGTTCATCCGCGCACGGTGCGCGAACGCCTGTTGCGCCGCAGGCACGTTCGCCGCTTTCCCGCTCCACGCCTTCTGCGGCGCCGCCTGCAACGCGCGGCCGTAGGAAAAGGTGAGATGCCAGGGAAGACCGGAGACTTTGTTCATCGCGTTCAGATGCGCGGTCGCGTCTTCGTCGGACTGTCCGCCGGACAGGAAGGCGATGCCGGGGACGGCCGGCGGCACGCAGGCCTTGAGGCATTGGATGGTGCGCTCCGCCACTTCCTCCACGCCCGCCTGTACAGGGCACTTCATGCCCGACACGATCATGTTGGGCTTGAGCACCATGCCTTCGAGATCGACGCGCTGGTTGAACAGCGCGTAGAAAACTTCCTTGAGCGTCCACTCGGTGACTGTCGCGCAGGTGTCGATGGTGTGATCGCCGTCCATCAGCACTTCCGGCTCGACGATCGGTACAAGGCCCTGTTCCTGGCAGAGCGCCGCGTAGCGCGCCAGCGCGTGCGCATTGGTGCTGATGGCGGTGAACGTCGGAATGCCCTTGCCGATGTCGATCACGGCGCGCCATTTGGCGAAGCGGGCGCCCAGCGCGCGATAGGCGATAAAGCGGTCCCGTAGTCCGTCAAGACCTTCGGTGATGGTTTCCCCCGGACACAGGGCAAGCGGCCTGGCACCGAGATCGACCTTGATCCCGGGAATGGATCCCGCCGCCTCGATCAGCTTGACCAGCGGCGTTCCGTCGGCGGCCTTCTGGCGGATGGTTTCGTCGTACAGGATGACACCCGAGATGCATTTCATCCCGTTCGCCGTGCGGAACAGGAATTCGCGGTAGTCGCGCCGGCTCGCCTCGGTGGATTCGACGCCGATTGCGTCGAAGCGCTTCTTGATCGTGCCCGTGCTTTCGTCGGCGGCGAGAATGCCGCGTCCTTTCTCGACCATGGCTCGCGCCGTACGCGCCAGTTCCGCCCTGTCCATCACGATTGTCCTTCCTGTTTCGACAATGCCGCCACGCCGGGCAGTTCGCATCCTTCCAGCCATTCGAGGAAGGCGCCGCCCGCCGTGGAAACATAAGAGAATTTGTCCACGACGCCCGCCATGTTGAACGCGGCGATGGTGTCGCCGCCGCCGGCGACGGAAAGAAGCTGCCCCGACTCGGTTCGCGCTGCCGCAAGCCTTGCCGCCTCGACCGTCCCGCGCTCGAAGGGGGGCGTCTCGAAAGCGCCCAGCGGCCCGTTCCAGACGAGCGTGCGTACAAAGGCGAGCCGCCTCGCGAACTCCTCGATCGACTGCGGCCCCACATCGAGGATCATTTCCCCGGGAGCGACATCCTTGACCGAAACGATCCGGCAATCCGCATTGGGTTTGAATTCCTTCGCCACGACGACGTCGAGGGGGAGAATGACGGCGGCGCCCCGGGCGGTGGCGGTGTGCATGATCTCCCGCGCGGTCTCGAGCTGGTCCTTCTCGCACAGCGACCTGCCGGTTTCGCAGCCCTGTGCGGCAAGAAAGGTGTTGGCCATCGCGCCGCCGATGACGATCACGTCGGCCTGCTTTACGAGATTGCCGACGAGCGCGATCTTGGTCGAGATCTTCGCGCCACCCACCACCGCCATCAGCGGGCGCTCGGCGCGGTAAAGGGCGCGATGGAGATGATCGAGTTCGCCCTGCATCGCCCGTCCCGCGGCGCACGGCAACAGATGTGCGATGCCTTCGGTCGTTGCATGCGCGCGATGCGCGGCCGAAAAAGCGTCGTTGACGAAGAGATCGCCGAGTCCGGCCACGGCGTGCGCGAAATCGGGATCGTTGGCTTCCTCGCCCGCGTGAAAGCGCGTGTTTTCGAGCAGCAGCACATCGCCGTTCCTGAGACCGGCCGCAGCCTCTTCCGCGGCTTTGCCGACGCAATCATCGGCGAAGGCAACCGGCCGGCCGATGGCCTCGGCCAGCGCGGTCGCGACCGGCGCGAGCGACATGGATTCGACGCGCTTTCCTTTCGGCCGGTCGAAATGCGACAGCACGATCACCCGCGCGCCCTTCTCCGCGAGCTCGCACACCGTCGGCGCCTGGCGTTCCAGTCTCAGCGAGTCCGCGACCTTGCCCTCCTTCATCGGTACGTTGAGGTCGAGGCGCACCAGCACGCGCCTGCCCTTCACATCGATGTCGTCGAGCGTACGGAAACCCGGTCCGGACATCAGAGCAGCGCGCCCATGGCGACCGCCACGTCCGCCATCCGGTTCGAGAAGCCCCATTCGTTGTCGTACCACGACATGACGCGCACGAACGTGCCGTCGATGACTTTCGTCTGATCGACCGCGAAGCTCGACGATGCCGGATTGTGATTGAAGTCGGAAGAAACGAGCGGCGCTTCCACGATGTCGAGAACGCCTTTCAGCGTGCCGGCGGCTGCGCTCCTGGCCGCCGCGTTGATTTCGTCCACGCTCGTCGCGCGCTTCGCGGTGAACTTGAAATCGACCAGCGAAACGTTCGGCGTCGGCACGCGCACTGCCACACCGTCCAGCTTGCCCTTCAGTTCCGGCAAGACGAGCCCGACCGCCTTCGCGGCGCCGGTCGAGGTCGGAATCATGGAGAGCGCGGCGGCGCGTCCGCGGTATAGATCCTTGTGCAGCTGATCGAGCACCGGCTGGTCGTTGGTGTAGCTGTGAATCGTGGTCATGAACCCTTGCGCAATGCCGACCGCCTCATGCATCACCCTGGCGACCGGTGCGAGGCAGTTCGTCGTACAGGAGGCGTTCGAGACCACGACGTGGTCGCGCGTGAGCCTGTCGTGATTGACGCCGTACACGACGGTGAGGTCGACGCCGTCGGCCGGCGCGGAGATGAGCACGCGTTTTGCGCCGGCGTTCAGATGCGCCGCCGCCTTTTCCTTCGAGGCGAAAATGCCCGTACATTCGAGCGCGATATCGACGCCCAGTTCCCGGTGCGGAAGCTCGGCCGGGCTCCGGATCGCGGTGACGCGGATCTTGTGGCCGTCGACGACCATGTGCTCGCCGTCGACCGTGACGGTCCCGGGAAAGCGTCCGTGTACCGAGTCGTAGCGCAGGAGGTGCGCGTTGGTGCCGACGGGCCCGAGGTCGTTCACGCCGACCACGACGATGTCGCGCCGCCCGGATTCCATGATCGCCCGCAGGACAAGCCTGCCGATGCGCCCGAAGCCATTGATCGCGACGCGGACGGTCATGCATTCCTCCTGAAATCGGGTCCGTACGGACCGGAGTTCCCGATGCCGCCGGGACGCCGCTGCCCTTACAGAGCCCAAAGCGCGGGCGTCAAGGCCAGCAAATCCGTTGCCGCGCTCGCCCCCTCGCCCTATGGTCGATCCCGCTTTCTGGAGCGAGCGGCATGGACGCATTCACGACCGCGGCCGAACGGCTTTCCGCCGCCATAGACCGGTTGGAAAACGCGTTCAGGCCCCAGGAGGAAGCGCAGAAGCGCCATGCGCGGGACGCAGCCGAGATCGCGTCCCTCACCCACGAACGCGAGACTCTGCTCGCCCGCATCGCGGATCTCGAGGAAGAGACCCGCTCGCTCGCCAGCGTCAACGAAGAAGTGGAAGGACGCCTCGACGGT
>Ga0070731_10000349_pt1 | contig 67939 bp, 70 predicted proteins | sample Coa_R1_2_FD_66448 | JGI IMG/M metagenome (GOLD analysis project Ga0070731, IMG submission 66448) | Surface soil microbial communities from Centralia Pennsylvania, which are recovering from an underground coalmine fire - Coalmine... | ecosystem: Environmental > Terrestrial > Soil > Unclassified ... | reverse complement strand
TGCTCGAACATTCGTCTGATAAAGGGTATCGAGGACTTCGACTGGAGCAGATGCTACCGGCCCATGGGCAATTTCGCCTGCACACAAAACGAGAATATCGAGCTGTGGGCAGCGAAATTCCAACTCGCCCCGCAAGCTGTCCAGTTCTTTGTCTGAAGTTAACTCTGTCGGAACAATAAATGGTTCGGACGCGTCCAATGGAAAGCCGTCTGCGGTTATCTCAAGTTTCGCTTTGGTTCGGCCTATCAGAGCGACCGTTGCCCCCTCAGCAGCCAATAAATGTGCGATGGCCTTGCCGATTCCGCTGCCGGCTCCTGTTACGAGCGCAAACTGCCCTCGCAGCACCCCTGTATGTGCCTGCAATGTTTCGCGGTCTTCTTCAACTTGAAATTGTGAAAGGATAGCCATCTTCCGGAATGCCAAATCCGGGGGAGTTGTGTCATCTTAAAGTTCTTCACGAAAGTCTCTCTGTGATCTACATCACTTATCGATGTTTACTCTTCATCGGCTTGTGGCTCTCAATGTTTCCAAACAGATACAGACAGTGGCATAGGATAGACGAATAGGGGTGTTGGACTGATTGACCGTGGATCTAAGCTAGGCAGGTATAGGCGGCTTAGCCAACCGATTGCGATCTCCGGTCGAGTTCATTTCCGCGAGCAGGCCGTTGTAGGTTGCCAGCTGGTGAATCTGCCATCTTTGCAGCTTTCTGTTCTTTCGCGGCGTATTTCACCAGGCACCACAAGGCGCGTACGCCGTCCTTCCATCCGATCTTCTTGCCCTCCTCGTAGGTTCGGCCGGAGTAGCTGATACCGACTTCGTAAATCCGCAGATGGCGGCGCGCGATTTTGACCGTGATCTCCGGTTCAAATCCAAACCGGTCTTCTTCCAAAGGAATCGCCTGGATGATCTCCCGGCGGAACACCTTGTAACAGGTCTCCATGTCGGTCAGATTCAAATTGGTCACCGCATTCGACAGCAGCGTAAGCACGCCATTTCCGATCGAATGCCAGAAGTACAGTACCCGGTGCGGACGTCCGCTCATAAAACGGGAACCGTACACCACGTCAGCTTTGTCTTCCAGCAATGGCTCCAGCAGAACTGGATACTCGCACGGGTCGTATTCCAGATCGGCATCCTGGATGATCACGAAATCCCCGGTGGCTTCCTGGATCCCGCGGCGTAGCGCGGCGCCTTTTCCCATATTGCGGGGCTGCAGGAAGACTCGGACCTGCGGGCATTCCTTTTCCAACTTGGCGAGGATCTCACGTGAGCCATCCGTAGAGCCATCATCCACGCACAGAATCTCCATCTCGATTGGGACCGCCGCGACCCTTTCGATCACCCGCCGGAGCGTCGGACGTTCGTTATAAACCGGTACCACCACCGAGAGCTTCATGTTTTGCCTGGGTTAAGATTCCGCAGAATACCACTGTCACCGGGTATCTCCAACGATGACCCGGTTACCTGGTAGCCCCTGCAATAAGCTGCCGATACAGCACAGGGTAACTGTTCTGCATCTTTGCATAGACAGAGTATGCGGCTCCTCATCTTCGGTCTTACCGTCAGTTCATCGTGGGGAAATGGTCACGCAACCATTTGGCGCGGGCTGTGCGGAGCACTGGGAGAGAGCGGACATTCCATCACCTTCTTTGAAAAGGACGTCTCTTACTACCGCGCTCATCGAGACTTAATTGATCCCCAGCAATATGAGTTGCGTCTGTACTCCGACTGGAACGATGTTGAATCCGATGCAAGGCGACAATTGGCCGACGCCGATTGCGCCATCGTTACCTCCTATTGCCCCGACGCCCGAGCCGCTGCAAAGCTGATGCTTGATTCCAAAGTACCCCTGAGGGTCTTCTACGACCTAGACACGCCAGTAACCTTGAAAGCGCTCGACGAGGATACCGACGTTCCCTACATTCCGACTTTCGGACTTGAACCGTTCGACTTAATCCTGAGTTACACCGGGGGTAAAGCACTAAATGAACTTAAGTTACGGCTCCGGGCTCGACGGGTGGCGCCCCTTTATGGCTGTGTTGATCCAGCATTTCACCGGCGTATCCCGCCCACTGCCCACTACAAATGCGACTTCTCATATTTAGGAACATACGCTGCAGACAGGCAGATACAGCTCGATAAATTTTTTCTCAAACCGGCGCGAGAGATCCCAGAGAAGAAATTTTGCCTGGGCGGAGCTCTCTACCCTAGTGACTTTCAGTGGAGTAAGAATATTTATTTCGTCCGTCATCTTCCCCCGTGTGAGCACCCAGCCTTCTATTCGTCTTCGACAATGACCCTCAATGTAACTCGTGCCGCCATGGCCGAGATGGGGTATTGTCCGTCTGGCCGCTTATTCGAGGCCGCTGCCTGCGGCACCCCCATTGTGACCGATTGCTGGGAGGGTCTTGACCAATTCTTTAGGCCCACACATGAAATCTTGCTGGCGAACAACTCAGAGGACGTGATTGAGGCTCTAACTCTCGACGACTCGGAGTTGCGTGCGATCGCGCGGGCTGCCCAGGAGCGAGTCATGGCGGAACATACCGCCCAACATCGCGCAAAACAGTTGATTAACCTTCTTGAGGGACGTGCATGAGCCGAATATGGGGAATCGTCCCGGCTGCAGGACTGGGAACTCGGATACAGCCTCTAGCTTTTTCCAAGGAACTGCTGCCCGTCGGTACGCGTGTCGAAGCCGATCGTGAACAGCCGAGGGCCGTGAGTGAATATCTAGTCGAACGTATGATCCGCGCCGGCGCTCAACATATCTGCTTTGTGGTTTCGCCCGGTAAAACTGACATCATGCAGTACTTCGGCGGACGACTCGGAGCCACGGCCATCTGCTACACAGTTCAACAGGACCCCAGCGGGCTGTGTGAAGCACTGTTTACTGCGCTGCCTTTTATTGCTCCCGACGATGAGGTCCTCATCGGACTTCCGGATACGCTCTGGTTTCCTGCTGACGGGTTCCGTTTGTTGCCCTCTGGGCAATTCTCGCTCCTGTTGTTTCCAGTGCAGCATCCGGAACTGTTTGACGCGGTCGTCTCCGACGAACACGGATCAGTGCTCGAAGTGCAAGTGAAGGTACCTAATCCCGGGTCTCATTGGATCTGGGGAGCCCTCCGCTTACCCGGAAGGACTTTGGCAGCGCTTCATGATTTGTGGTGCACGCGCAGGCCCAGAGACGAATACCTCGGAACCTTAGTCAACGCCTACATGAGTCGAGGTGGCACGGTTAGCGCCGTCAGAGCTGGAGAGCTCTACGTGGACGTCGGTACCGTTCGCGGCTACCATGAAGCGGTCAGAATGCTGCGCGAAACTGATGCGGTTCTAACGTAGCTAGGATAGCTTGCGATTCCGATCAGACTTCCCGACGACCAACCGAAATGTATTCAAATCCAGCACGGCGGGAGGTCGAAGAAATTGCGCGGTAACCCCGCCCTACAGGCTAATCGATGGCCTCTGGCGATCTCGGCAATGGCGGGTGACGACATACATCTCCCCGGAACTCACGCTCATCCAACATGACACCTTAACGGATTCGAACGCATTGCTAATGTCGGCAAGTCCCCCTGCCAATCTCGACCGAACCGCACTGTCCCGCCGGGTCCACGAACTCGGGGACTGGTTTCATAACCTCGATTTGCACGGCATTCCGACCGCCCCTAATCATTTCCTGGGAGATTTCCCCAACATCAAATGGAGAAGCATCTGCAACCACATTCCTTCAGATCTGAACGGTGCCACGGTGTTGGATGTCGGATGCAATGCCGGTTTTTACTGCATCGAACTGAAGCGTCGCGGAGCCGGTCGAGTATTGGGCATTGATGTGGATGATCGCTATTTGCAGCAAGCCCGTTTTGCGGCCGAAACGCTCGCAATCGAAATTGAGTTTCAGAAGCTCTCGGTTTATGACGTGGATTCGCTTCCTGGGCAGTTTGACTTCATCGTTTTTATGGGCGTGCTCTACCATCTGCGCTACCCTCTTCTGGCTCTGGACAAGATTGTTAAGAAACTTGCCGGCACACTGATTTTTCAGACCATGATTCGCGGTTCTCAGCAACAACGCCAGTGGGCAGATGACTATTCATTCTGGAACAAGGAGATTTTTGTTGATCCCGATTTTCCGGCCGCCTACTTCATAGAAAAAAATTACGCGGGAGATCCCACAAACTGGTGGATCCCGAATCAGGGCGCGGTGGAAGGCATGTTGCGCAGTTCAGGACTCCATATCACCGCACATCCTGAAGAAGAAACTTGGATTTGCAAACCGGGCAAGGTAACGCGAGACGGAAATTACATTCTCGATCTCGAAATGCAGGGAATTCTTTAATCCGCCTGGAGACAATCATGGTCGAAGCCGTCATGCTTTGGAATGAGCCCAATAATTTGTCGCACTGGGATTTCAAGTTAGACTCGGACTGGCGCAAATTTGCGGAAATGACAATATTGGCTGCTCAAGCGATCCGCAAAGTTAATCCATCTTTAAAGATTGCTCTCGGAGGCATCTCTCCTATTGATCCTCACTTTGTCGAGTTGCTCGCTGGTTACGGTGTCCTGGACGCGCTAGACATCGTCGCCCTGCATGGTTTTCCCCTGGATTGGAATCATTGGAGCATTCACGACTGGCCGCGCAAGATCGATGAGATTCGTGCGATTACCGATAAGACCATCTGGGTTTCAGAAGCCGGTGTCTCCTCATTTGGCGCCGAGGAAGTTCAGTTATTCGGTTTGCAAAAGACGGCGGAGTTATTGCTACCAATTGTGCAACGGGTGCACTGGTACAGCTTGTTTGATCTGCCCGCCCAATGGACGGCTACGACTCGACACAAAGAAGCAGAGGGAAGTGCTTATTATCGCCACTATTACATGGGTCTTATTCGCGAAGATGGAACTCCGAAACTTGCTTACCCTCATTTTCCTGCAGGCATGGGAATTTGTCAGTGGTTTCACTATCAGGACCCACGGCTTGATCCCGGAGTGAAGTGGCTGAAGAAGTTAGGAGTGCAGTATCTGCGTACGGGCCTTAGTTGGGCGGATTCCTTTCGTCCAGGGGCGCAAGAATGGTTTGATCGGCAAATGTCCGCCATCGAACCGTTCGCTACCACGCTAACATTATGCTTCACGCCGGAACATCTCGGCGAAGCGCCACATCACACAAGCCCTCCTAGAGATTTGGCGGATTTCGCGAAATTCGCCTCTTGGGCGGTACAAAGGTATGCCGCGACCAGTCAAGATCAAACAAGCTCTCTGCAACGAACACAGCAACTCGCCGGTGATTGCCAGCTTTCGGCTATCTTCATAAATTAGCGTATGAAACGCTTCCGCATGCCGTGTTTGCGTGGCTTTCCGTAGGCATCCCACGAAGAATGCTGGTCATCTTAGACGCATTCATAGCTGGGCAGCGTATTCATCCGAGGGAACGTAAGGCAAGTCTTGTGAAGAACGTTTTGATCGTGGGTGGATGTGGTTTCGTAGGATCTCACACTGCCGATGCGCTACTCGAACTCGGTCATCGAGTAACAATCTTCGATAATCTCTGCTGCCAGGTTCATGGCGGCGAGTTCCCGACCTATGTCTCTCCTGAAGCCGAATTCATCGACGGAGATGTCCGCGATTTAGCCTCGCTTTCCGCGGCTGTGCACGGCAGGGATGTCATTTACAATCTCGCCGCGGCTGTGGGTGTCGGACAGTCGATGTATGAGATCGCGGCCTACACAGCAACGAACATCCAAGGCACTGCCAATCTGCTGCAGGCGATTCTAGACACGAAGTCTCTTCCCGAAAAAATCATTGTCGCTTCCTCGATGTCAATATACGGCGAAGGACGATATCTATGCCCCTCCTGTGGCGATATCGCTCCCGAACCACGTTCCGCAGCACAACTCAAAAACAAGAACTGGGAAACTCGCTGCCCCCAATGTGGCGTGACAGCTCAACCGGCCGCAACCGATGAGACCAAGCCACTGCATTGCACTTCCATTTACGCGCTTTCGAAGAAAGCTCAGGAAGAGATGACTCTGGTTTTCGGGCGCACCTACGACATTCCGACGGTCGCGCTCCGCTACTTCAATATCTATGGATCTCGCCAAGCCCTGTCCAATCCCTATACCGGTGTTGCTGCCATTTTTGCCTCCAGGCTCATGAATGGCAAATCTCCGGTGATGTTCGAAGATGGCTTTCAGTTGCGTGATTTCGTGAACGTACAGGACGTCGTGCGGGCCAACTTGCTGGCCATGTCTGGCAGGGGCGGAGACGGCATGGCGTTAAACGTCGGCTCAGGCGAGCCAGTTTCGATTCGCCAAATAGCTACCGAAATCGCTTCGATGTTCGGCCTGTGCGTCCCCATGGAAATTTCTGGCCGCTATCGTGCCGGAGACATTCGCCATTGTTATGCGGACATATCCAAGGTTTCGCAAACCCTTGGTTACCGGCCACGAGTTGCTTTGCGTGAAGGGATGACCGAACTGGTGGAATGGCTACGCTCGCAGCGAGCTCACGATCGTTCGGAAGAAGCCATGCAGCATCTGGCCGCTCGCGGTCTGGTGGCATAGCCATCGCGGCACGCTTTCGAATGCTGGAAAGTGAAGCATGAAGAGAGAAGGTCAATTGCGTTCAGCGCTGATCTTTGGCGGAGCCGGGTTTATCGGTTCTAACTGGGCGCACCACCTGATCACAAATAGCGAGGCGCAGGTCCACATCTTCGACAACCTTTCTCGTCCCAAAGTTCAATTCAATCTTCGATGGCTCGAAAAAGCGGCCCAGAACACGAATCGGCTAAAGGTCACGATCGCCGACATCCGCGATGCCGCTGCAGTACGCAAAGCTGTTTCAACCGCCACCGACATTTATCATTTCGCTGCGCAGGTCGCGGTGACCACGTCCCTCGATGATCCGCGAAATGATTTCGAAATCAACGCCGCCGGGACGCTGAATATTCTGGAGGCAGCCCGTCAGTGTGGCAACCATCCCTTCGTTCTGTTTACTTCGACGAACAAAGTTTACGGAAACCTGGGGGCTTCTCAATTCGAGGATGCACTGCGCATTTTCGCCCACCGCCCCGGTATCTGCGAAGCTCAGCCACTCGACTTCCACTCGCCCTATGGTTGCTCCAAAGGGACAGCTGACCAGTATGTCCATGATTATTGCCGAATCTACGGCTTGCCAACGGTCGTATTTCGCATGTCCTGCATTGCAGGACCGCGACAATTCGGCACTGAAGATCAAGGTTGGGTCGCCCATTTCCTCTACTCCGCATTGCAGGGCAGAACGATTTCCATTTACGGCGATGGGCGCCAGATCAGGGATGTGCTGGCGGTTCAGGATTTGCTCTGTGCCTTTGCAGCCGCTTATGAAAATAGAGAAAGAACCGCCGGCCAAATTTATAACGTAGGCGGCGGGCGTAACAATACCATCTCTCTGCTTGAGTTCCTGGCGTGTATGGAAAGAATGTTGCACAAGGACATCCAGTATTCGTTTTTGCCAACACGGCCCGGAGACCAGCCGATCTACATCACGGATTTTTCCAAACTGCAGAAACATGTTGGATGGTCTCCTCGATTCAGTGTGCAGCAGACGGTAAAAAGCATTCGTGATTGGTGGGAAGAAAATCAGGAATGTTTTGCGCCTCTCGTTTTCCCTCTTCGCCCTTCGAAAGTTGCCATGGGCATTCTTGGAGAGGTGGCATCGTGAAGTTTGCTCTGGTTAACCCGGCATGGGATTTTCGAGGTTCCATCTATTTTGGGTGCCACGAGCCCCACTATCCTTTGGAACTGCTATTCGCATTCGATCAGATCCGTGCCGCCGATCACGAACCGATTTTGATTGACGCCCACATCGATCAATTGACGGTGCAGCACGTCCGGCATAAGCTCGACAGGTTCGCTCCCGATTTTCTTATCATTCCTACCGCGCCGTCGTATTTGTTCTGGCGCTGTCCTCCACCCGAGCTGCGTGTTCCGCAGCAATGGTTCACCGCGCTGGAGAGCAAAGCAGTAAAGGTCGCCATCGGTCCCCACAGTTCCGCGACGCCGGCCGCGACGTTGCGCAAATTGAAGTGTGATGTCGCCATGCGCGGCGAGCCGGATGAAACGTTGCCGAAGTTGGCCTCGACTGCGTGGTCCGAAATCGACGGTTGCTGCTGGAAATCCGCTGATGGACTCCAAATCACTCCGACAACTGCCATTACCAACATGCAAGCTTTGGGAGCTCTCGATTTTCACAATTACCACGTAGAGGCCCACACGCATCGTCATCACGTGTTCCACGGCTCAGGCCGCGGCGCCGAACTCGAGTTCGCGCGCGGATGTCCTTGGTCCTGCTCCTTCTGCAACAAAACGCTGTTTCGGAACAAATATCGGGAGCGCTCAGTCAGCGCGGTGATCGCGGAAGTCGACCGACTGATAGCTCGAGGTGTGGATTACATCTATTTCATCGATGAGATTTTTGGGGTCGGGCGCAACGTGTGTTTGTTGTTAGAAGCATTAGCGGAACGGCCGGTCAGCATCGGCCTGCAAACGCGCATCGATTTATGGAATGAGGAAAGCCTCGATCTGCTGGGCCGGGCACATTGCATCTCGATGGAATGCGGAATCGAATCCATTACCGAAAAAGGTCGCGACGAGTTGAACAAGAACTGCCGCCTGACTACTGATCGTCTCTCCGAACTGCTCATCCACGCACGTGAGCGCATTCCCTGGGTGCAGGCAAATTTGATCCTTACTGAGCACGATCGGCGCGATGACATCAGAACCTGGCAGGCGCACCTCAAGGCACACGACGTGTGGGTTAGCGAACCCGTGCCCATGTTTCCTTTTCCCGGCACTCCCGAGTATCAGCAAATGTTCGGCGTTCCCGATGATCACGCTTGGGAACGGGCGCATAACTACTACACTCAGACATTCCGAGAGAAAGGCTACAGCGATATCCAGGACGCACAGCCCGCCACTCTTGAGGAATTGGAATGCGCATCCTGATAACGGCTGACACTCTGGGGGGTGTCTGGATCTATACCCGCGAGTTGGTCACCGGGCTCGTGCAGCGGGGCCATTTTGTCATTTTAGCCAGCTTCGGAAAACTGCCACGTGAGGATCAACTTGGTTGGCTGCGTTCGTTTCCTGCCACATCTTTTCAGTACCATGCTTCCGAGTTTCCGCTCGAATGGATGCAGGATTCGGCAGCAGGCCTGGCTGCATCGGTTCAGTTTTTGGAAAGTCTGATCGATGAAACCAAGCCCGACATCTTGCACTCCAGCCAGTTCTGTTACGGTTCGCTCGCGTGCGCAATCCCCAAAGTTGTGGTCGCACACAGCGATGTTCTCACGTGGTGGAAGGCGGTACATGAAACTGATCCGCCTGACTCGTCCTGGTTTCGTTGGTACATCGAAACTGTGTCACGCGGACTGGCAGAGGCTGATCTCGTGGTTGCCCCCTCGCACTGGATGCTGAATGCCGCAAAGCAACAGTACGCATTTACTACGCCCAGTCGCGTGATTTATAACGGGCGCAATCCTGCCCTCTTCCATCCCTCCGCAAAAAAAGAAACTCGTGCTATAACCGTTGGCCGCCTCTGGGACCAAGCTAAACAAGTCAGCTTGCTTCTGAGCCATCCTCAAGCAGTTCCGGTTCAGGTCGCCGGGCCCAAGCAATCTCCTGACGGAACAAACACTGCTGATTCCCACTTTGATTGCAGCCTTGGTGTCGAACTTTTGGATACGCAATCAGAGACAGATATTGGAGTGCTCTTTTCCCGTGCGGCGATGTACGTCGCCACGTCGTGTTATGAGCCTTTCGGTCTGGCTCCCGTCGAAGCCGCGCTCTCACGATGTGCCCTCATCTTGAACGACATTCCTGTATTTCGAGAGCTGTGGGGGGATTGTGCATTGTATTTCGAGCACAATAACTCCTGGGCGTTATCTAAAGTAATACATGAGATATCTGCGGACTCGGCATTGCGAGGCTTATACGCCGAGCGCGCCTATCAACTAGCTCGCAACCGATTCAATTCGCAACGCATGGTCGACGAATACGAAAGTCTCTACCACGAACTTGCATCCAAGAGTGCTGCGGCATGACATCGCATCTGCAATTGCGTTTTTTCGCGCACTCGTGGCGTTCAGACTGGAATCACGGCAACGCTCACTTCCTGCGCGGCTTGACATATGAGTTAACTCGCCTCGGGCATGGTGTTCGCTGTTATGAGCCCGAAGACGCCTGGTCTTTTCGAAACCTGCTTCATGAGAGCTCAGCCGCGGAATCGCTGGCGGAATTCCATTCAACTTTCCCAAATCTGGATGTCCGCACTTATGCTCCCGCACGCATCCAGCAATTCCCCGAGAAGGAACTTAAGGATACTGATGTTGTTGTCGTGCATGAATGGAATCCGCCGGAGTTAGCAAGCCTGATTTTGTCATTAAGAACTCGATTTGGTTACCGGGTGCTTTTTCACGATACCCATCATCGTGCTTACTCCATCCCAGAGCAGATCGCAGAGTTCCCGATAGCTGAATTTGATGGCGTCCTGGCATTCGGTGAGGCGATTCGTCGCATTTATACAGAAAAGTTTCAGGCGCGCCGAGCTTGGACGTTCCATGAAGCCGCCGATACCGCACATTTTCAACCTATAGCTTCGAAGGATTCCGCAGGCATCAGCTGGATCGGAAACTGGGGTGACGAGGAGCGCACACGCGAACTCCACGAATTTCTGATTAGTCCGGTGAAGGCTCTCCGAACCGACGCAGTTGTCTACGGCGTTCGCTACCCCGCGGGGGCGGCGGAGATTCTGCAAGCGTCGGGCATTCGATACGCCGGCTATTTACCCAACCTTGCCGCTCCCAGAGCTTACTCTCGAGCAGCTCTAACCTTACACATTCCGCGAAAATACTATGCCAACGGTCTTAGCGGAATTCCCACCATTCGGATGTTCGAAGCGATGGCCTGTGGCGTCCCTCTGGTCTGCTCACCATGGTCGGACACGGAAAGCTTATTCCGCCCGGGTCAGGACTACCTTTGTGTTTCGGATGGCAGGAGCATGCAGGCGGAGATCTCACACCTTTTGCATGATGAATCTGCGCGTCGGCAATTGGCCCGACACGGTTTGGAAACCATCCGCCAGCGACACACCTGTGCCCACCGTGCACAGGAATTCCTGCAAATTTGTCAGGAGCTAGGACGATGAAAATCTTTGTGTTCGGCTCCAGCCTGACTTCCACTTATTGGAATGGCGCTGCCACTTACTATCGGGGAATTTACAAGAATCTGCATCGCCGCGGCCATTCCATCATTTTCGCCGAGCCCGATATTTATCAACGGCAGCAAAATCGCGACGTGAACAATGTTACCTATGCTGATGTTCGCGTATATAAAACTCCCGAGGACATTCCGGGGCTTTTAAATGATGCCGCGACATGTGACGTGATCATCAAGCACAGCGGTATCGGCGCTGACGACGAGCGGCTAGAACGTGAGGTGCTCACCTTTCGTTCCGACCGGACCAAGGTGATCTTTTGGGATGTGGATGCACCGGCCACGTTGGCAAGAGTCGAAGCAGATCCGAGCGATCCATTTCGTGAGCTTATTCCATTCTATGATCTCGTTCTGACCTATGGAGGTGGTCCGCCAGTCGTTGACCACTATCTCCGCCTCGATGCCAAAGGTTGTGTGCCCATCTACAATGCGCTCGATCCGGATACGCACCACAGTGTTGAGCCAGATGCTGGACTGCATTGCGATCTCGCCTTTGTTGGCCATCGCCTTCCCGATCGCGAAGCCCGCGTGGAGGAGTTCTTCTTCCGAGCTGCGCGATTGGCGCCCAAATTCTCTTTTCTGCTCGGTGGCGAAGGCTGGCGTGGCAAAGACCTGCCGCCAAACGTTCGCTGGATTGGACATGTAGGTAGCGAGCGTCACAACGTGGTGAACTGCTCCGCGCGAATGGTGTTAAACATAAATCGCGAATCCATGGCACGCACGGGGTTCTCTCCGCCGACTCGAGTCTTCGAGGCTGCCGGAGCAGCAGCGTGTCTGATTACAGATTTTTGGGCAGGCATTGAAGCCTTCTTTTCGCCGGGAACCGAAATCTTGCCTGCTACCGGTGCCGAGGACGTTGTGAAGTATCTGCATCGTGTGCCCACGGCGAAAGCCCACGCAATCGGCTCGGCCATGCTCAAACGCGCGCTGCGGGAACATACTTACGAACTCCGGGCTACGACCGTGAACAAAATATTCGAAGCGATGTTCGAAGTGCCAGTCAATCGCGGTTTGACTCTGATTCCGAGTTCCGCGGAACCGACCCTTTGCTCGTGAGAGGAAACGCACCTTGAGAATCGTAATTTTTGGTCTTTCGCTCTCTTCTTCGTGGGGCAACGGCCATGCAACTACCTATCGCGCCCTGGTCAACGGCCTGCATCGCCGCGGGCACAAAATCGTGTTCTTTGAAAAGAATCAGGAATGGTACGAATCTAACCGCGATCTTCCCGCTCCCGACTTCTGTGATCTAAAGCTTTTTGAAGATTGGCGGTCGATTCTGCCAACGGTTCGCCGTGAGCTGCGGAATGCCGATGTAGCGGTGGTGGGCTCGTACTTCGCAGACGGAATCGAAGCAGTTCACGAAGTGCTGGATTCAAACATTCCGCTAAAGACTTTTTACGATATCGACACTCCAATCACCGTGTCGAAGCTGCGGGAAGGCACCGCCGGATATCTGCAAGCGACACAGGTGCCGGGGTTCGATCTTTATTTCAGTTTCACGGGCGGTCCGCTCCTGAAAAAGCTGCAAGTCGAGTTCGGTGCCGTGCGCCCGGTTCCGCTATATTGCTCCTTTGAAGAAGAGCGATACTACCCCCGTAAGTGTTACCGCCGATATCAGAATGATCTCAGCTACATGGGAACTTACGCGGCAGATCGTCAGGAAAAGGTGGACGACCTGCTCCTCACACCAGCGAAGGCCTCCCCGGAGTTCAGATTCTTACTGGCCGGCCCGCAGTATCCTAGAAAGCTTGGGTTCCCAGGAAATATCCGGCATATCAAACATCTTTCCCCTCGCTGGCATCCTCATTTCTATTCGTCTTCTCGCTTCACGCTCAATTTAACGCGTCGGGCGATGGTTAGCTGTGGTTTTTCTCCTTCGGTGCGCCTGTTTGAAGCCGCAGCTTGTGGTTGCCCGATAATTTCTGATTATTGGCAGGGGCTTGACAGCTTTTTGCAAGTTGGACGCGAGATCCTTGTAGCTGAAAGTTCTGACGACATCCTCGGATACCTCACCGAGAGCAACGCTGTGCAGTTGCGTCTTATGACTGAACGAGCGCGGGAGCGGGTTCTGGCCGAGCACAGCTCACGTCATCGGGCGGAGCAGTTCGAAAACTATTTAGCCGGCGCCAAATCGCCGAAAAAGGCATTGTCCCTTGACGCGACTCTGCCATCTAACTCGTCGGTCACAGAAAATATGGCTGAACTAATCACCTGACGACTGCTTTGATCGCTAACTCAGAAAGGAATTCGAGAATGCCATCAAAATCCAAGTCCAGAGTGCTGACCGGTCATGACAAAATCCGCGAGTGGGGCCGAACCGCGCTCGGTACAAAGAGGCTCTGGCGGTTCGTCAGGCACAAAAGCGGCCTAGGTCCGCGCTCTTCGGGCGGCGCTTCGCACACAATTGACTCGTGTATCCCGCGCGGGTGAGATCTTGGACGAGTCGTCGCCGGTAATACTGGTGTGCTCGACGTAGGCGCGTCTCTTCGTCTGCGTCTTGCGGTGCTGCCCCAGCCATTTTGCAGTAGGCCAGCCTGAAGGCACCATACGCGACCAGAAAACCGCCAATTTGTTTCTGCGCGTCGTCTCCGCTATAGCGCGCGTAGCAGTTCAGCAGCAATTCGGTAGCTTGGTTGTCCATGTCCCACTCCACAATTGCTCCGGCGAGATCCCACGCAATGTCGCTCAGTCCGGGGTAGAAGTGGTCGTCGCCGTGGCTGCCAGCGTCTACTTTGTAAACTCTACCTTCACCGTTGAAGATCCACTCATAGGGCTGCATTCGCCCATCGCAGATTGTGGGCTCTTTCGACCGAAAGGCATCAGACGGCATTTCTAATTCAAGACCCAGCTCTTGAGAAACATTGAACCGAACCATTTGTTCCAGATCATTTTTTGGGGTGTTGTTAGTACGAAATTCAGAATGACGGTAAGCACAATATCGTCCCATGAGTTCGATGAGCTGTTTCGACAGTCCTGCCTGGGTTAGCGGTCTTCCGGCAATAAAGGAGTATGCACTCAGCCCATTTCCGGCGTCTTGAACCGCAGGTCCAAAACCCGCATCGGCAACGCACTTTGCCCGTTGCCTGGCACGACTTCCGAAGCGTCCTAGCCCATCGAATTTCAAGACATGTTTTCCATCATCTGAAAAGAATTTGAGCCGCTCCATTTGCGGCCAGCAGGCTGGCCAGTCGGGGGCATCCTCAAGCAGTGAAGCTCTCCACACGCCACCTCCTAGCCATGTGCTCTGATTGACTTGAGCGTAGAAGTTCGGTTTTACGCATTCCCAACGAAACTGCAGCGACCGCGTTGCCGCTCCGGGGCTGCACAATCCTTCAGGCTGCAGGGGGCGCGTTCCCCAAAACGTAATCCGTTCAGCGCATACACCCTGCTTCATGAGCGCCTCTCCTACGGACAAGAAAGAAGATCCGCTAAGCCCCGGTCCTTCATCCACCACAATGAATCTTGCACGCATGCTTTTTTGCTGATCGATCCAGCGAATCTGCTCAACATTGAATTCGGTCGCGCGATTATAAGGATGTCCGCACGGACGAACTGTTGTTCGACTGGCGCGAATTCCGCACCCGCGCAGTGCTGCCAGCCAGACCGCGCTGAGCACCGTTCCGATGCTTCGAATGCCAATGATCGCGTACGACTCGTGTGGATCCGACTGAATGGCTTGATATGCAAAATCCTGCGGATGCAGCGCGTAATATGCGAATCCCTCCGGCGGAGAAACCTCGACCGCGTCCGGTAATGGCATAACCAAAATGTTTCGTAATAGGATTTCAAATTGCGACGGTGAGGGCGAATGGAGTAAGAATCCTCCGAGAGCATCCGTCAGCGCACATGCGTCTCGCGCGTCAGACCAACCGCAATCTTCCACGCCACATTCCAGTTCTCCGGCCCGGATCAATGCGTCAAGAGTGTTGTCATCACCGGGTCGATGGGCATTTCGTTCGATGCTGAGGCGAAGTTCACGGCGCAATACATCCGCAACGATGCGCTCGCGCGTTTCGCGAAACACCAACAGATTTACCGGATCAGCCATGTAGGTGTGATTTAGTCAGTCGCGCTCCGGCGCTGAGTCATGGACAAATGATTTTTGGTACGGACCGATCCGAAGGTCTCGCCGTAGTTGGAGAGTTCTGCAACCAGCAGACCACTGGCACTCAGCACGCGGAAATATTTTCTCTCCGCATGCTCGGTAAACTCCATCATTTTGGGGACCATTTCTGCCGCGGCGCTGATTCCATAATCGACTACTCCATGTGTCCGGAAGCTGTAAACGCGAAACACCCCCAGTGGATAATCGGTCAAAACCGCATTCAGCAGCGCGGCAAAAGCCAAACCGAAAGCTGCGGAAGATGCCGCGCGATTGTTCTTCCGCATTATGGCGGCTGCAATGAGATTGCCGCCCACGTAGCCATAATCAATAACAGAATGCGCTTTCGCGGAAATGATTTTGGGAAACACTTCCCGCAAGAATCTGCGAAGCATGAAAACCTCCACGGCAGCTACTTCGCGACCTTAGCTATTATCTCAAGCCGCTTTTCTTGGTTCGGCCGCCTTACGGTAAAATAACTCGATCATTGCGCGATTGAAGGCCGGAAGATCGTCCGGTTTACGGCTTGAAACCAGGTTTCCATCGACTACCACCTGTTCATCAACCCATTCGGCGCCTGCATTCCGAAGGTCGGTCTTCAAAGAAGGCCAGGACGCGATCCGACGCCCACGCGCTTCTCCAGCTTCAATAATGCTCCAGGGACCGTGACAAATGGCGGCGACCGGCTTTCCGGCGTCGAAGAACGATTTCACAAAGGCCACAGCCTCTGGAATCATTCGAAGTTTGTCAGGATTGATCACTCCTCCCGGCAGCAGCAAAGCGTCAAATCTCTCGGCGTCAGCCTCGGGTAGAGATACATCCACCTTGATGTTATCTCCCCATTCTTTAAATTTCCATCCGCGCACGGTGTCTTCATTTTTAGGGGAAACTATCAGCGTTGTGGCGCCGGACTCGTCCAGCGCCTTACGTGGTTCTACAAGCTCTACTTGTTCGAATCCGTCTGCGACAAGTATTGCGACTTTCATTCCATTCAAACGTGACTCGGGCATCCTTCGCTCCTTCACAACCCTTGAGATATCTTCTTACGTATTAGTGCGCTTTCAGGGTTTCCCGTTGCTTGCTCGAACGTAATATGCCCGTCGGCAACGAACGCGTAGGTTCCCGGACGAAATTGTAAGCTGATGAAACAATTGCTGTGCGAGGTTGGATGGCCGGTACGCCAAGGCGTATTGACTTCGCAACTCTTTTCTTATTTTTGCAAATACCCAACCCACATCCCCGCTCTCGCCGGCATGGAGATAGGCTCCGCCAGTTACATCGGCTAACTGCTCGAGAGTGGCTTCGCCTTCCTTGCCGATTTGCGTGGTGCGATCTTCGCCCATGTTGACCGCGTACACTACCGTCTCAGCTTTCAATACCGACGTGATCGTCGCGTCCAGGCTGCTTTTGCTCGCATTTTCCTCCCCGTCACTTATAAGAATCAGAATTTTTCGCGCGGGATGAGGATCCTCTCCCAAGTGTTGGGCTGCAGTTGTAATCGCGTCGTACAATGCAGTTTCACCGCCCGGCTTAAGCTTGCTTATCCGACGGGAAATCTGTTTCCAATTCCCTCTAACCTGCGTCGAGAACTCAATGTTCTGATTGAACGCGTATAGCATCACTGAATCTTCCGGTTTGGTCACTTGCTTCAGAAATGACCGGATCGTAAATTGCTCGGCGGCAAACCGGCTGGCAACTGACGAGCTTACGTCTAAGACAAAGGCGATGCGGAGCGGAAGATTGGTTTGACTCTGAAAGAACGTGATCTCGGTTTGCTTGGCATTATTATCCAGAATGGTTAAGTCCGACGGCGTCAATCCCTGGACGAAATGACCTCGATGATCTGTGACGCTGAGTATGAGATTAACTTCCTCGACCTCCTTACGTACAGTAAGTGTAGGCCTTGCAGGTGCACTCCCAAGGTCGTTCGCCATAAGCGCGTTACCGATTTCCAGCGGAATTGTTTGCGCAAACAACGTGGGAGCAAAGAACAATAGCGTGCTCACAATCCCAAATAGACGGAACTCCATCGTGCATCCGTTCTAGCGTGAGAGAAGAAAGCATTGACTCCATCTCGCCCTGGGAATGTGTGGGAGGAGGAAGGAATCGGCGAGCTAAACGTAACATCGTGACCCGGACGATGAAACTTTGTTGTCAGTTGGCGGCGCATCTTTCAATAAAAGCGCGTATACCGCAACGGCTCAATCACTATCCGCCCGAAGGCGTACTGCGCTGTCGCAGTGCTCTCAGTTAAGCGCACGGTCTGCGCGTAGGGAAATACGGTCAGGCGAGTAATACTTTCGGAGGCTTCACGTAAGTTGATCTTAGAATTCCCTTACGGCTCCGCCGGAAGCTAAGAGGTGTTCTCTTTAAAAGTAATGCACAAGCGTAGGAGGGGCGATTCAAGAGCCGAATCGGATAGCAGCTCGAGCCTTAGCCTTCGCTGCTTCTTCCTCACGATTTCTGGGTGCCGCGGTCGTCTCTAGCGAAGCCAGCAATCGCTTGGAAGCCTCTGCAATCTCGTCGATTGCCGCGAAGAAAGCCGCTTCATTTGTTTTGGAGGGTGTATTGAAGCCGCTGATCTTGCGTACGAACTGCAACGACGCAGCGCGAATTTCTTCGTCCGTTGCCACGGGCTCGAAGTTATAAAGAGTTCTGATATTTCTGCACATCGAAACCTCGTTGCAACCGATGCTTCCGGTTCCTGAAGGGTGGAACCATCCAAGGCTTTTCGGTTCCTACCCTCCCGCGATCGCTCCAATCACGATAAACGGCTCTTGTCCTGACGCGACTGCTTCGGGCAGCGGCGCATCCGGCGCTTCGTGGGACAGGTCTTCTTCACATGCAAAAAATCGCAAGAAGGCTCGCCTTTGTAGCGTTCCATGGTCACGAATCGCTCCGCACAGCATCGGATAACGCGCTTCAATCGCGTCGAGAACCGATCGCTGGGTCACAGGCCCAGTCACCTCAACTTCTACGTCGCCGCTGACGTGCGCCAGCGTTCGCAAATGTGGTGGAAGTACGACTCGCACCATACTTATACCTGAGTTCGCGATCTACGCGTGCCTGCCTTACGCAGCTTCATCGTGTGCCTTCTGTAAGTCTTGAATCACGATCTTGTCCATCTTCAGCATCGCCTGCATCACTGCATTGGATTTTTTGGGGTCCGGATCACTCATGAGTTTCATCAGCGCCGTCGGGATGATTTGCCACCATAAGCCAAACTTATCTTTCAGCCATCCGCACCTGCTTGTTTCTGCATCGGCGGATAGCTTTTCCCACAATTCGTCTACATCCTGTTGCGTCTCGCAGCTGACAAAAAACGAGACCGCTTCGTTAAATTTGAAGAGCGGTTCCGCGTTCAACGCCATAAATTTCTGGCCTTCCAGCTCAAACGTAACGGTCAATACCTTTCCGTTAAAGCGGTTGACACTCAGAACCTTCGAATTGTTGAAGATTGAGACGTAGTGGTTCATTGCCTCTTCGGCCTTCCCATCAAACCATAAGAATGGTGTAATTCCCTGAATCATCGCGATCACTCCTGCTGGGTTGGCTAAGCCAGCGTTTGTACTTCCACCGACAGCACCGCTGGAAGGTCCCGCACAATTGGATTCCAGCTATCTCCTGCATCGGACGATGCATACACTTGCCCGCCGGTCGTACCAAAATAAATGCCGCATTTTTCCAGCGAATCGACTGCCATCGCGTCACGCAAGACGTTTACATAACAGTTGCTTTGCGGCAGACCTTTGGTTAATGGTTCCCACTCGTTACCGCCTTCGCGGCTGCGAAAAACGCGCAGCTTACCATCATGCACGTAGTGCTCGCCGTCGCTTTTGATGGGCACAACGTAAATGGTTTCCGGCTCGTGCGCATGAACATCAATTACAAATCCGAAGTCAGTGGGCAGATTCCCGCTCACCTCACGCCAGTTATCGCCAGAATCATCGCTGCGCATGACGTCCCAATGTTTCTGCATGAACAGGACTCCTGGCCGGGACTGATTCATGGCAATGTGGTGAACGCAGTGCCCGACTTCCGCATCCTGATCCGGAATGTATTGAGAGCGAAGACCCCGGTTGATCGGTTTCCAGGTATTCCCACCATCATCGGTGCGAAACGCTCCGGCCGCTGAGATTGCAATCCACATCCGCTTCGAGTTGCTCGGATCGATGATGATCGTGTGCAGACACATGCCTCCGGCGCCAGGTTGCCATTTGGGACCGGTGCCATGGCCGCGTAGTCCGGCGAGTTCATGCCAGCTTTTTCCACCGTCCGTACTCCGGAACAAAGCCGCGTCTTCCACCCCAGCATAAACCGTCTCCGGATTGTCGAGCGAAGGCTCGAGGTGCCACACTCGTTTGAACTCCCAGGGATGTTGCTTCCCGTCATAAAACTGATGAGTTGTCAGCGGCTTTCCGGTTTCCGCAGAGGTGTCATACATGAATTTATTACTCTCGCCTTTCGGCCAGCCGCGCTGGTCAGTAGCCGATTCTCCCGGAGGGGTGCCCGGCTGGTGCCAGGTGTTGCCACCATCATCGGAACGTTGAATAATCTGTCCGAACCAGCCACTGGTTTGTGACGCGTAAATCCGATCGGGATCCACCGGCGATCCCTTCAGGTGGTAAACCTCCCAGCCCATAAAGAACGGCCCATTCACCTGCCAATTTTCCCGTTTGCCATCGGAAGTCAATGTGAATGCGCCCTTCTTGGTGCCGACCAGAACTCTGACTTTGCTCATGCTCTCTCCTGACGCTTTGAAAGTGAATTAAAGGGCTGTCCGCAGGGTGCCCCACCCTTCGCGGTTTTCAAAGGGTGGGAACATGCACTAAGTTATTATGCCGCGCCCTCTTCCCGCCTCTGCGACGCTTGCTCCACGTTGACCATCCAGGGAGTACCGAAGCGGTCTACCAACATGGCGAAGCCAGGCGACCAGAAAGTCGGTCCGAACTTCATGATCACGTTGCCCTTTTCAGATAGTGCGTCGAAGAGCCTCTTGCCTTCGGCCATGTCCTTCACCGCGACGTTCACATGAAATCCCTGAGGTTTCTGGAAATGTCCGGGAGGCGCGTCCATCCCCATCAATGCTTGGTCGCCAATCGTCATATACGCGTGCATGATCTTGTCGCGCCAATCGCTCGGCACGTTCTGCGCCTCCGGTGGTGCGCTACCGTAGCGGAACAGCCCTTCAATTTTGCCGCCCAAGGTTTTCTCGTAGAACTGGAATGCTTCTTCGCATTGACCACTGAAATGAAGATGAAAATTCAATTTCATGATTTCTCCTATAAACTAAAACTTTGAGCTTTCACTGTGGGTGCCCCACCCAAGCCGATTTTGCTTGGGTGGGAGATCACCGACTTACGCTGCAGCTTTCTTCAACTGTGACTGCATGTTCTTCATCATCTCGCGCATGGCTTCGATGTGGCCGGGCGCATGCTTCTTTGCCCACGACTCATAGCGTTTTGCCGCGTTTTCCATCTCCGCTAGCCACAGTGGATAGGCAAATTTCTTGCGGGTTTCCGGGGCAATCGCTTTGCAGCGCTCCCATATCCCAAAGAACTCGCCGCTGGTCTTGAAGAACAACTCGTCGTTGAGTAATCCGCTGTTGAGCAGCGCGCAGGCTTGTTCCCAATAGCCTAGAACCATTCCTACGTACGCTCCGGTTTCCGTTCCAGGAGCAGCTAGCCGCATGCCATCATCGAGGCTCTCGACAATGTAGTTCTTGAAGAACCAGTCGCGGGCCTGCCGTAGCTTTGGTTCCCGTCGCATTTCATAGACTTGCAAATGAAGTTGTGCTTGTTCGTGGGTGGGCTTTGTTTCCATGACAATTCTCCTCTTAGAAGTTGAGCTCTGATGATTTGAGCGGTAACCCCTTGCTCTCTATGGTAGACGAATGGGAGGTGGGAAAATCGACAGGCCTCAGAAAAAAAATTTTCTGGCATTCAGGCCTAGGCGGGTCGGGGGGACCCGGGGAATGCCTTATTCAGCGAACCCGTCGGGCTGGCTTACAGCTCCAATGTGGGCCTCATGATCGATGAACTGGCGTCCGGCGGCCAGAGCCTTTCGATCAATCTCTAACATCGCGACTTTCTTGACTTTGTCTTCCATCACGCCCATGGCCGTGGCCGCGCTCAGGCATTCCGTTTCCTCGAGCAGGGCCCCCATCATAACGATGTTTGCCGCTTTCGTGGATCCTAGTTTGTCGGCGATTTCTGCCGCCGGAATGCAAATAACTTGCGCCGGGGGTTTGTCAATGCCGTCGGGGAGCCGGTCGTGGTTGTAAAGAATCGTTCCACCGGGAGCGACTTGGCTTGCGAACTTCCGCAACGAAAGTTCGTTCATGGCAACCAGCACATCGGGATGCGAAATCAGAGGCGATCCGATCCGTTCCTTGGACAGGCAAACGTTACAGTTGGCGCTGCCGGAGCGCATTTCCGGGCCATAAGACGGAAGCCAGCTCACCTCTAATCCTTCCCGCATGCCCATTTCCGCCAGCAACTGTCCGAATAGCAATACGCCTTGTCCGCCAAATCCGGCGATCTTGATGCTGAAGTTCTTAAAGTGATGATGGGGCTGGTGTGCCCTTTCAGCGGTTCTTTGCGTGTTTGGCGCAATCTCAAGTACTTCATTTGTCGGCCGTTGCGGTGGAGCATTAGTTACCGGCATTTCTGGTTTGGCGTCCCGGAAAACATTTAGCGGGAACACCGGAACCATCTTTTCGTAGACCCAGCGCCGGGCTTCGACCGGATCTTTGCCCCAAATCGTTGGACACGGCGAGAGAATCTCCACGAACGAAAACCCGGCGCCGTTTTTTTGTAGCTCCAGCGCTTTGCGAATTGCCCGCCGCGCCTTCATGATGTTCTTGTTGTCACACAGCGCCACCCGCTCGATGTAAACCGGCGCTACCAGGGTCGAAAGTAATTCCGCCATATGCAGGGGAAATCCCTCGTTCCCAGGCCTTCTTCCAAATGGAGAAGTCGTACTCTTTTCGCCGACTAACGTTGTAGGCGCCATTTGGCCGCCGGTCATCCCGTAAATCGCGTTATTCAGGAAGAAAACCGTGATCTTTTCTCCACGGTTTGCCGCATGCACAATCTCCGCCGTGCCGATCGCGGCGAGGTCTCCATCTCCCTGGTAGGAGATGACCATGGAATCCGGGCATGCCCGCTTAATCCCCGTCGCGGCTGCGGGGGCGCGCCCATGAGCAACCTGCACGTTGCCGACATCGAAATAGTAGTAAGCAAACACTGAGCAACCGACGGGGCTGACAAAGATGGTGCGATCCTGCACTCCCAGGTCCTGCAGCGCTTCCGCAATCAGCTTGTGGGCCACGCCATGCCCGCATCCTGGACAGTAGTGCGTTTGGTTCTTCAGTTCCGATTTGCGTTCGTACAGGTCATAGAACACGGGCGACTTGGAATGAATCACCTCATATTCTTGAGTGCTAGCTTCCGGGTCAAGTACCGGTGCTTCTGTGTCATTCGCCATGTGCAGCCTCGTTTGTCATCCCGAATGGGTGCCTCGCCCTCTGCGATTTTCGGAGGGTGGGACCGTTTACGTCAGAACCGCCACTCTCTCCATCACCTGCTCGTGCAACTCTTCTACCGACGGCACATTCCCGCCAATCCGTCCATAGAACTCCACTGGTGTTTTGCCTTGAACCGCGAGGCGCACATCCTCGAGCATCTGCCCGTTGCTTAATTCCACAACCAGAATCTTGTGAACCCGGGCAGCCAGTTCGCTTAAAACGTTTGAAGGATATGGCCACAACGTGATCGGCCGGAATAAACCGGCTTTCACTCCGTCTTTCCGCAGAGTTTCCACCGCGGAACGCAAGACTCGCGACACGATACCGAATCCCACGAGCAATACTTCCGCATCATCGGTGCGGTACACCTCATAACGTTCTTCCTCGCCCTGGCAGCGGATGTACTTGGCCTCCATGGCTCGGCCGTGTGCTTCCAGTTCATCTGTCTCGAGGTAGATGGAACTCACCAGATTCGCGCGAGTTTCCGGCGTTCCTTGTACAGCCCACGGTTTTGCGGTAAGCAAAGGCTCCCGAAATTCCAGATCCAGAGGCTCTTGCATCTGCCCGACGAAGCCATCGGTTAACACCACGGCGGGGTTGCGATACTTATCGGCGAGCTCAAACGCCAACATGGTGAGCTCGGCCATTTCTTGCACTGAGGCTGGAGCCAGCACAATGTTGCGATAATTCCCGTGGCCTCCGCCTTTCACCATGGCGAAATAGTCGCTCTGCTCGGGAGCGATATTGCCCAGTCCCGGGCCGCCGCGTACCACATCGACGATGACGCAGGGCAGTTCCGCGCCCGCAATGTAAGAGATTCCCTCTTGCATCAAGCTGAGGCCGGGGCCTGAGGATGCGGTCATGACGCGGACCCCGGCCGCAGCTGCGCCGTACACCATGTTGATGGCGGCGACTTCGCTCTCCGCCTGCAAAAATGTTCCGCCAACCTGCGGCAGATAGAGCGCCGCGGCTTCGGCGATTTCGCTGGCTGGAGTGATGGGATATCCGTAATAGGCGCCGCATCCCGCAAGAATTGCGCCTTTAATAACGGCAACGTTCCCCTTACAAAGCTGCCGCATGTTCGCCTCCTGCATTCTTTGGCACAAGCTTCAACCGCGGCGCCAGCCTATACACTGCGATCGCCCCCGGCTCAGGGCATGCATAGAAGCAGATGCCGCAACCGGTGCAATCCTGCCCGGTATAACGCGCCGGATGCACCCCGTAAGCGCTCAGTTCCGGAGTCAGCTCCAGGCATCGAGGAGGGCAAGATTCGACACATAGCCCGCACCCTTTGCACTCGTTGATGTCAATCGTTACATTCCCTCGTGCCTGACCCATGGTTCACCTCATGCCGACCGCTTCAGCATTCATCGGCCTTTGCAACCACTTTGTTTTTTCACAGTACTGATAAAGCTCATCACGGAACTTGGGATGCGCAACTTCAATCAGCGCCTTCGCCCGTTCTCGTATGCTCTTGCCGTGCAGATAGGCAACACCGTATTCGGTTACCACGTACCGAACCAAGCCTCGGGATGTAACCACACCTGCTCCGGGTGAAAGTGTTGGTTTGATCCGCGACAGCGTTCCACTCTTCGCCGTTGACGGCAGCGCGATGATAGGCTTCCCGCCTTTGGACCGCGAGGCTCCGCGCAAGAAATCCACCTGTCCGCCGATGCCACTATAAAAATAGGTTCCAATTGAGTCTGAACAAACCTGGCCGGTTAGATCCACTTCCAGCGCGGAATTAATCGCGATCATGTTGTCGTTGCGGGCAATGAAGAGAGGATCGTTGGTGTACGAAGTCGGATGAAATTCGAAAATGGGATTGTTGTCGACAAATTCGAACATCCGCTTTGAGCCCAGTACGAATCCAACAATGATTTTTCGCGGCTTGAAGTTTTTGCGTGCGCCATTAATGACGCCCGCTTCGATCAGCGGGATCACACCGTCCGCAACCAGTTCGCTGTGCACACCCAGATCTTTGCGATCCATGAGCAGCGGCAATACCGCATCGGGGATTCCGCCGATGCCGGTCTGAATCACACATCCGTCATCAATCAGAGTTGCGACGTTTTTCGCGATCGCACTGTGCATGTCGCTGGTGTCATGTTTCCTGGCGGTGCAAAGCGGCCGCGAAGATTCGACAACGGCGTCGATATCACTTACGTGAATGAAACTGTCGCCATAGGTGCGCGGCATTTGATCATTGATCTGCGCAACCACATAACGCGCGCATTTCGCCGCGGTCAATGAAGTATCCACCCCAACGCCGAAACTGCAGAATCCATGCGAATCCGGAGGCGAAAGCTCCAGCAACGCCACATCGATCGGCATCGCCCCGCTTTCAAAAAGCTCCTCGATTTCGCTCAAATAAATAGGGGTGTAGTCTGCGCGCCCGTCGTTGATGGCCTCGCGCACATTCGGGCCAATAAAAACCGCATTATGGCGGAAATGTCCGGCCATCTCCGGGGCGACATACGGAGCGCAGCCCATCGTCATCATGTGGACAATTTCCACGTCGTACACGTATGGGCCACGGCGCATCAACGCCTCGACCAAGGTCTCAGGCTCGGCGCAACCTGGCTGGATGTACACTCGCATGCCGGACTTTACACATTCCACTGCTTGATCGGCGGTTCGTAGTCTTTGCTTGTATTCAATTTCCCAGGACATTCACTGCTCCTCAGACTGCCTTGCTCGCGAGCGGCAACTCTGCCGCTGCGATTGCGCGCTCATATCCCAGCGCGGCATAAAAAATTGCGTGATCAAAAAATTGTTCCAGCAGTTGCAGTAGTTCTAATTCTCCAAAGACCTCGACGGGGCGGTCCATGGGAGATTGTTTTCGCAAAAATTCCCACAGGTTTTCTTTGGTCAGAACGATCACCATCGCCACCTGACTCAGGGGAACTTGCTGCTCGGCCCGGCGCGCGCCAACTTCCAGATAGCGCTTCTCGATATCGAATTCGGTTTTGCCCAGGAGCCAATCCCCAAGATGCCGGTAAATCTCGTAAACCCGATCTTTCAGTTCTTCGGGGGGGACTTTGCTGTAGTCGCGGGTATGCTCGGATTCCTGAACACGGGTGAGTAGGGCTGCGGCCAGCGCCTGCGAGTGGGTCTCAATCAGGCGGACCAGTCGGTATAAGAGCATCATGACCAGTTCCTCTGGTTTCAGTCTCGTCCCAGAGGGCTGACTGAGCCGTGATGTTTGCCACAAGAAATTGTGACCGCCGTCACATTGGGAACTTATGGATTAATAAGGAGTTTTAATGCCGGGTGCCCCATTTCTCGCGTTTTTTGCGAGAAGTGGGGATGCAATTATCTCCCGCTGGCGTCAGTCTCGTCTCCAGCACGGCTGCAGTAATTGACCACGACCGGGCCTGCCTCACCGAAAGCATACGAACGAAAGCTGCTCCACGGCCAATGCTCGGGTTGTTCCAACAGGCCTCGCTTCACGGGTTTGCGATGGATGTAGTGCAGCTTCTCAATTCGCCTGGCCTCGGTCCACACGTTGAAATCGTAGAAGCGGCGTTGCCAGATGTGTGACGGCTTTCGGCAGAGGGAGTAAGGGCTACTGGTTGAGGTCCCACTTCTCGCACAGAAAGCGAGAAATAAGGCGCCCCGCACACGGAATATAATTTTCGTTCCATGCCAACTGCTGCCAAGGACGTTGAAAAGAAGATCGAGATGCTGCGGGAGAAGATCCGGCACCACGAATATCTGTATTACGTCCTGGATGCGCCGGAGATCAGCGATGCCGAATTCGATCGCTTGATGAACGATCTGAAGAAGCTGGAAGCCGAGCGTCCGGAGCTGATCACCAGCGATTCGCCAACGCAAAGAGTTGGGGGCAAGCCGCGGGAGGGTTTCGTCAAGGTTCCGCATTCCTCGCCCATGTTGTCTCTGGACAACACCTACAACGTCGACGATCTGCGCAACTGGGAGCGGCGCGTGCACGAGTTGAGCGGGCGCAAGGACATTGAATACGTCTGTGAGCTGAAGCTGGATGGCATGTCGCTGGCGGTGCGCTACGAAGATGGCAAGCTGGTGCGCGGCATTACGCGCGGCGATGGCTCTGTCGGTGAGGATGTCACGCTGAATGTGCGTACGGTGCGGTCAATCCCGTTGTCAATCTCAAGAGAAAAGTTGAAAGCGGCGGGCATTCCGCGGAATTTCGAAGTGCGCGGCGAAATGCTGATGCCGATCGGCTCATTCAAGAAGATGAATGAAGAGCGGGAGCGGCAAGGGCTGTCGCTGTTTGCGAATCCGCGTAATGCGACGGCGGGAACGGTGCGGCAACTCGAGCCGAGCATCACGGCACAGCGGCGGCTGGATTATTTTGCGTATGCGCTGCTGGAGAATGGGCGAACGTATTTCGATCGCCATTGGGAGACTTTGAATGCGCTCGAAACGGCAGGTCTCAAGGTCAATCCGAGCAGAAAGCTGGCGAAGAATTTCGAGGAAGTCTGGAGTTTTATCGAGAGCGAGGAAGAGAAGCGGGAAAAGCTGCCATATGAGATCGACGGGATCGTAGTGAAGGTCGATCGCCGAAGTCTTCAGGAAGAGCTTGGGTATACCGGGAAAGCACCGCGATGGGCGATTGCGTACAAATACGCGGCGCGCGGCGGGATCACGCAGATTGAGGACATCGTGCCGCAGGTTGGGCGAACTGGGAAATTAACTCCGGTTGCGTGGCTCAAACCCGTTCCCATTGGGGGCACGACCGTGAGCCGGGCTACGCTCCATAACATGGACGAAATTGAGCGCCTGGGAGTAAAGATTGGTGACTGGGTGGAAGTGGAGCGGGGCGGAGATGTAATTCCGAAAGTCACGCGCGTGGTGGAGGACAAAGATCATCCGCGCGGGCATCGGTTATTTCACATGCCGGAGACGTGTCCAGTGTGCGGCGGGCACGTGGTGCGCGAGGAGGGCGAAGCCGACCATCGCTGCGTCAATGCGAACTGTCCGGCGAAGCTGCGGGAAACGATTCTCCATTTCGCGTCGCGCGGTGTAATGAATATTGACGGCATGGGCGATGCGCTGGTGAATCAGCTCACGGAGCGCGGGCTGGTGAAGAATGTCGCCGATATTTACAAGCTGACAAAAGCTGACCTGCTATCGCTGGAAAGAATGGGAGACAAGTCGGCGGAAAATGTGCTGCGGGAAATTGCCAACTCGAAGAAGCTGCCGCTGGAACGGGTCATTTATGGACTTGGAATGCGGTTTGTGGGCGAGCGAACGGCGCAGTTCCTGGCAGAACATTTTGGGTCGATGGAAGCTCTGATGGATGCCGGCGAAGAGGAACTGCAGGACGTGAACGAAGTCGGGCCACGAATCGCGCACAGCATTGCGGAGTTCTTCCAGGAACCGAAGAACCGTGAACTGGTCAAGCGATTGAGCGAAGCGGAACTGACTTTCTCCGGAAAAAAGAAAGAGCGGGGAACCAGGCTGGCGGGGAAGACCTTTGTGCTGACGGGTACGCTCGTGCGCTACACGCGGGACGAAGCCAAAAAAATGATCGAAAATGCCGGTGGGCGCGTGTCCGGATCGGTTAGCAAGAAAACGGATTACGTGGTGGCCGGGAGCGATGCGGGATCGAAGTTAGACAAGGCAAGGGAATTGGGAGTGCAGGCGATCGGCGAGAAAGAGATGGAGGAGCTACTCGGAGGCTGAGTTTGATCCCGCCCAAGCAAAACCGGCTTGGGTTGGGGCACCCAAAATTGTCACTGGCCGATGTGCAGCAGAGTGCGAAATCCCCAAATGGCTGCACCTCCGAAAGCCACTATGAACGTTAAGCCGACTGCTCGACCCGATGTATCAGCTTTGCTCCAGCCCTGGAGTACGGCAATCAGTCAAACGAAAAACAGCACGATGGCTGTTACACCGAGGACTTTGAAAAACATGCAAGCTCCCTCGAGGAGAGCTTATGCTGGGGCCAACTTTGGAGGGAAGGGCGTAGGTCACACGCGGAAGTGCGGAGGGTAGGGATCTTCCGACTGCTCAGGATCAGTCGCAAGCGACTAACCCTGCTCCGCTCAAGATGACAACGGAAGTTGCTACGCTTCGCGCCATATTATTTTGCAATCGCTATTCACCTGCAGCGGGCTTGCTCTTCTGTTGTTCGAAAGGTTTCTGCAGATAGCGGCGAGCTTCTTCCAGAGCGCCTTGCGTGTTGTCGTTGGTTTGAAGCGCTTGCCTATATTCGTTGGTTGCACGCTCGCGCTGCCCGGTGATGTCAAAAATCTTACCGAGTTGGATGTGGCTCCAGACTTCGGTCCAGCGTGGATCGCCATCGCCATTGAGCGCATCGCGATAAGCATTAGCTGACGCCTGATAGTTCTTCTGCTGAAAAAATATTTCAGCAATTCGATAATGGGCGAGCGAACTGTTCTTGTTGACTTCGAGAGCCTTGTTGTACTCCGCAAGTGCACCGGCAAGATCTCCCTGCTGCACCAATCCTTGGCCGCGCTGAATGGATGCGCGCAGTTTGATCTCGGGCGAGTTCTTCAGCACATCATCATTCGGATCAATGGAAATCCGCCGTGGACGGCCGAAGGTCTCAACAGTAAACGCCGAATCAGTGCCAACTACGTCAATTCGCTTTTCTTCCGTTCTTCCGTCAGTGTCGATCTTTAGATCGATGGGCATACGGAAGAGATCGAGGTCTTGCGCGATCTGGCCAACCACGCGAAATCCCGGCGGTTTCTCCTTGGCATTTTTCGGAGTCGTGCCATTTCCCAAACGGTAGACCGTGTATTTCAGCTTGAATTCGGGAGCGCCGGTAGAATTCAGCCATTGCGTGAAGAACCAGGTAAGTTGCTGTCCATAATCCTTTTCGGCAATCGCGCGAAAATCATCGGTGGACGCGGATTTGCCGGCATACTGTGAGGCAAAGGTGCGCATGGTTTGATCGAATTTCTGCTCGCCTTCCACCCAGCGCAGCATGTGCAGAATCATGGCGCCTTTATCGGTCGAGAGCGACTGAAACTCGGGAGAAAACATATCGAGCTTGCTCACCGTTGCGAGCGGCACGGTGTCGTAAGCGAGCGCGCCAACTGACATGTCCTTTACCGCTTCATCCAATCCTGATTGCCCGGCCGCACTTTCTACGTAACGAGCTTCGGAGTAGCGCGCGAACCCGTCGCAAAGCCACCAGTCATCAATCGAAGCCGGGCTCACCGAAACGCCCCACCATTGGTGCGCAATCGTATTTGCGAGCAGGCGGTAATTCACCTTGTCGGTGACTGCCCGGCTGGCAATGGCAGCCAGGGATGGCGCCCAGGCAGAAGGCACAGTATCGTCGGGAATTTCTACGACTCGCAGCGTGCTCGAAGGAGGAACGCCGTAGAGAGTGATGAAGTAAGTAAATTCCTTGATCGCGGTTTCAGCGTAAGTAGCGCCTAAATTCTGGTGAATGGGCTTGAAGAAAACGTGTAGGTCAACTCCGGCCTCGTCGCTTTTAAACTCCTGGAAGGTTCCCGCGATGATGGTTCCTGGGAAGCTCGGCTTGTCCCATGTGAACGTATAGGTTTTTATCGCACCGCTGGTCGTGGTTTTCTTCAATGCTGGAGTACTGCTCTCGTTTTCCGGGCCGCTTCCGATCACCATCATGTGCGCGGGAACTGTGATGTTCATCGTCGCGGTAAAGCGATCGAGGCCATAGCCTACGACCGGAAACCAACGGCCTGCGTATAGGAGATAACTCGTGTCGTCCCCGATGTAGGCGACCTTAAGCCCCTGCACGGGGCTATCGTCAGCGGACTCGAGGGTGCCATCGTAGTCGAAAATTAAAGTGGACGTCTCGTCTTTTTGTAGCGGCTTAGGGAGTTGAACACGGACCGTGGAGTCCTGCGCGATGCGTTCGGCGCTCACTGATTTGCCGGCTTCGTCGGTTACTTTGTTTACGCGCAGGTCATTATGCAATTCAAAACTGGCGACGTCGGTGTTTTCGAGAGCCGTGAACTTAACTTTGGCATGTGCCGCGAGTCTATGGGTATGCGGTGTAAGTTCCGCATCGATTTGGTAGTCGTCGACGCGAATCCGTGCTTTCTCGGCAGCCCTGGCGGGTAGGCAAGACCATATCAATATTGTCGCGAACAGATAAACGGCGGCACTGCGCCAGCGCCGAGGTTGACCGTGCATGAAGAAAGTCACTCCCTGAGTTCCTTTAGTATGATTCTGATTGTGACGCAAAAGATGCTGCTAGCACAAGTTAGGGCTATCTATGTGCCACAGCTCGCTCAGTGGCAAACATCTGCAGAATGATGTCAGCCGCTTCGTCGGCCGCGTGAGTTTCGGGAATGTGGTTGCCGAGTAGAGCGCCTCTAACCGAAGCCAAATCCTCCAGCATCCGTCGCCGCGGCATCCCGTCGGGCAAGATTTTCTGAATGTGATCAACGATCCTTTGGGCCGTAAAGTTTCTTTGTACGAGTTCGGGGACAACTTCTTTTCCGGCGATGAGGTTTACCATCGCGAAGTAAGGCACCTTCACGCGGGGACGTCCGAGCGCGTAGGTCAGCGGGGTCACCCGGTACACCATTACAAACGGCGTTCCCATCAGCGCTGCTTCGACGGTTGCTGTCCCGCTGGCAATGATGCCCGCGCGCGAATGGACTAATGCCGGGAGGGCTCCGGGAACTAGATGTACGGAAGCGCTGCCCTCATCCCTTTTCGTCATCCGCAGAATCAACTCTCTCGAGATCGTCGCGGCCACGGGCAGCACGAACTCGTATTCTTTGCCCAGCAGATCTGCCGCATGAAGCATCTCCGGTAAATTCATTTTTACTTCTTTTGGGCGGCTACCGGGCATGAGCGTGATCCAAGGCTTGGCGGGGTCCAGATCATGTTGAATTGCGAATTCTTCGCGCCGAATCTCTGGTTTTGGCAAGTCAGCCAGCGGATGGCCGACAAAGGTCGCGTCGACACCGCGATCGCGGTAGAACTTCTCTTCGAATGGAAAAATGACCAACGCCTTGGTCACATACTTCCGCAAGAGCCGCACTCGTCCCTGGCGCCAGGCCCAGAATTGTGGGCAAACATAATAGACGACGGGGATTCCACGTTTGTGCATCTGACGCGCCACTCGCCAATTGAACGCTGGTGAATCAATCACGATCGCGAGGTCTGGACGACGACGGTCAGCTTCGGCAATCAGTTTATGGAAGAGGCCATAGATTTTCGGCAGATGACTCAGGATTTCCGTGATGCCCACGACGGCAAGATCTTTCGCGTCGACAACGGTATCGCATCCCGCAGTTCGCATCCGTTCGCCGCCAACTCCGAAGAACTCGAACTGCTGGTTTTGAAGAGGAAATGCGCCCGTTGCCACACGTCTGCGCATGGCTTCGATTAACTGTGCTCCATACATTTCGCCGGAGGCTTCACCCGCAGAGATGAGAATTCGCACGTACGTATTGTAAAAGGGAGAACAAGGCATACATTGGAGGTCCCTCGGCTACGCTCGGGATTTCGGCAGCGGTCTCAGACGCCCGCTAAGCACCTCAACTTCACCCGCAGAGATGAGAATTCGCACGTAGGTATTGTAACGAGGAAAGAATTCGTAGGTCCGTCGACTCCGGATGCACTTGACTTCGCGAGCTACATGCAGCGCTCAGGATGACATTCCAGAGATAGGATCTGCCGAAATCTAGTCATCGGCGCTGGCGGTCACTTGCGGCCCGGTGGGGACTTCTTGATCTTTGTACTGGAGCTGGTACAGCTTGTAGTAAATGCCGCGATGGGCGAGTAATTCCTGGTGAGTGCCCATTTCCCGCAACTGGCCTTTGTGCATAAGAATGATTTTGTCGGCGCGCTGAATAGTCGAGAGCCGGTGAGCGATGATCACCGAAGTGCGGCCTTCGACCATTCTGCTAAGCGCATCACGAACGCGGAACTCAGTTTCTGTGTCTACGCTCGAAGTAGCTTCATCCAGGATCAGGATTTTCGGATCATGAGCCAGGGCCCGGGCAAATGAGATTAATTGCTTTTGTCCCGTCGAGAGCGTGCTGCCGCGTTCCCGGACTTCTTCTTTGAATCCGCGCGGAAGTGTGCGGATGAAGTCAGCCAAGTTCACATCTTCGGCAGCTTTTTCCACATCTTCATCTTCGATCCATTCCGTGCCGAGCCGGATATTGCCCCCAACCGTTCCAGTAAACAGAAACGGATCTTGCAAAACCACGCCAAATCGGCTGCGGAGATCGGTCAGATCCATGTCTTTCACATCTACCCCGTCGATCTTTACGCCGCCGCGCTGCACGTCGTAAAAGCGCATGAGTAACGAGATGATCGTGGTTTTTCCGGCGCCAGTGTGGCCCACGATCGCAACCGTCTCGCCCGGTTCGATAGTGAAGCTGACATCGCGAAGAACCCAATCGGGAGCGGAACTCTCACCCACGCTTCGCACAGCCGAACTGGAATGAGTGCCCGTACCCGCGTGGTCATTGCCGTCGGGAACATTTCGGTAGGCGAACCAGACATGGTCGAATTCGATTCGACCCGGGCCATCTGCAGCTTTGGTAACGGCTGGTGAAGTGATCTCGGCGGGAGTGTCGAGCAGCTTGAAAATACGTTCGCTCGATGCCATCGCGGACTGCAGGATGTTGTATTTTTCGCTGAAATCCTGGATGGGACGGAAGAAACGCTGTGCGTACTGTATGAAGGCCACGAGAACGCCTAAAGTTGTGGTCTGCCGGATGATGTCTTTTCCACCGAACCAGATCACGCTGGCAATTGCGACAGCAGACAGAATTTCGACGATCGGGTAATACACCGCGTGGGCCAAGATGGCGTCTTTAAAGGCCTCCATGTGTACTTCGTTGACGTCGGAAAATTTGTTGTACGCGCGTTCTTCGCGATTGAAAAGCTGGACCACGACCATGCCGCTGATGTGCTCTTGTAAATAGGCGTTGATTTTTGCGATAGCGACACGAATTCGGCGATACGAATCACGAACCCTGTCGCGAAAAATCGATGTGGCATAAGCGATGACCGGCAGAACGGCAAACGTGATCAGGGCCAATTTTGCGTTCATCGTAAGCATGATCCAGATAATGCCCGCCAGCACAAATACATCTTCAAAGATCGAGACCACGCCGGAGGTGAACATTTCATTTAGGGCATCGACGTCAGTGGTCACACGGGTGACCAAGCGCCCGACCGGATTCTTGTCATAGAAACCAATGTGCATGCGCTGCAGGTGGCGAAAGATTTGGCTGCGCAGGTCGAACATGGTCATCTGTCCGGTCCACTGCATAAAGTAGGTCTGCGCGTACTCGAGCAGGAAACTGATGACCAGAAGGCCAACGTAAATCGCGGCAATTTGCGCAATTCCGCGATATGGATTTGCGCTAAGTATGAAATCAAACCGGGTAGGCTTGGGGGTCGGGGCGAGGTAACGATCAACCACGACCGCCGTCAGGTACGGACCGAGAACGTCCGCGCCCGCTTTGAACAGGATGGCGATCAGGGAAATGCCGACCTGCCATTTATAAGGCCGCAAATACTTCAGCAGCCGCTTCATCAGGCGGCTGTCGTAGGCTTTCCCCAGAACTTCTTCTTCGTGTTGAGACGCCATGCTCTACGTCCAAGATACCTTAAATAGATGGGGATGGCAGAGACGGGGATGGAAAAGATAAGCGGCTGCTCCTGATAGAGTAAATGTTTGATCTGATGGTCTTTGCAATTTATGGAACCGGAACCAGAACGCGAAGTTAATTCGATTTCACTCGGCGCCTACGTGCGCCTGGTGCGGCGGAACGCAAATTTCCGGCGTTTGTGGACTGCGCAGATCATCAGCGAAATTGGAGACTGGTTCTATTCGCTTGCAATTTACAGCCTATTGCTGCAACTCACAGGCCACGCAAGTTCGGTAGCGTTGGCGCTGGTTCTCCAGGTCATCCCTCAGACGTTGTTTGGACCGCTCTCCGGCATCGTGAATGACCGCATTCGGCGGAAGCGGGTGATGATTGCCACCGACCTTGTTCGGGCGGTAATCGTTTTTTCCATGTTAGCAATCCGCTCGCGGGGAATGGTGTGGCTGGTTTATCCACTCTTATTTGCTGAAAGCGTGATGTGGGCATTCTTTGAGCCGGCGCGAACCGCGGTAATTCCCAACGTCACGACCAGCGAGGATTTAATCCTCGCGAACACGCTCTCTTCAACCACCTGGTCGCTGAATCTGGTGGCCGGCGCCGCCCTCGGGGGAGTAGCTCTGGCACTGCTCGGATACAACGCTTCGTTCATCTTGAATTCAGTTTCATTCTTGGGTTCGGCGTTTTTGATTAGCCGCATGAATTTTGACGAACCGCATACGGCCGGATTCGCCAAGTTGCGAATCCGCGACCTGATGGATTTTTCGCCGATTGTGGAAGGGCTACGCTATGTTCACCGCGATCGACGTCTGTTCGCGACGGTCCTGGTGAAGACCGGCTTGGCGCAAATGGGCGTGAGTTGGGTGCTTTTTACGGTAATGGGGCAGAGGGTATTTCCATTGCGCGTGTCCGGCCTCGATCCTCAGCGCGGCGCTGTTTTGGGCATGAGCATGTTGATGGGTGCTCGTGGATTCGGAGCTCTGTTCGGGCCGCTGGGCGCAGCCCGCTGGGCTGGTCACGTCGAGAGCCGCTTGCGGCAGGGAATCCTAATGGGTTTTCTCGCAGTTGGGCTGGGATATGGAATGTTGGGAATTGCCGGTTCGCTTTGGGCGGCTTGCCTTTGGGTGATTCTCGGGCATTGTGGAGGCTCAACCGTTTGGGTTTTCTCAACGACGTTGTTGCAGCTCAATACTGATGACAGATTTCGTGGACGAGTGTTCTCAGCGGAACTGGGGCTTTCCATGATCACTCTTGCAGTTGGTGCTTATGCCACGGGTCTCATCGTGGATCGTGGAATTGCGGCGCGTTCGGTTGCCTTGGGAGTTGGATTTGTGATGTTAATTCCTGCATTACTATGGGGAAAGGCGATGCAACTGTGGAACGTAACGCCTGAGGTTGTTGCTGCCGACGATTGAAGACGCTCAAATCTCAGGCTGGTCATAGAGCTGATCGATCTTCGCCGCCATGACAAAATCGCTTTCGGTCAGGCCGTCAATTTTGTGAGTCCACAGAGTAATCTCTACCTTGCCCCACGTGAGCAGAATGTCCGGATGATGTCCCTGCTCCTCCGCGACATTCCCGACGCGATTCACGAAGGCAAGTGCTTGCTTGAAATCGGGAAAGGTGAACGTGCGGACGATATGGTGCTCATTTACAACATTCCAGTTGGGAAGCTGATGGCTGAATGTATGCAGTTCCGCATCTTTCAACGGTGGGGTTCCTCCTCGGCATGGAACGCAGGTCTTAGATGCAAGTGTGGACATGGCTGGAGTTCCTCGCGGAATAGGTTAGCGAATAAGCGTAATCGTGCCAAGTGGAAGTGCAGAACGAATCAACGTCCCGCCGCAGTTCCAATGACCAGAAGCTTAGTCTCGGTACTCGGCAAACCGGACGTGCCGCTCGGTTCGGAATCGAACCACGATTTAGTTTTCCAGACTGCAACTCCTGTGATCGCAACCAGCGTCCATGGAATGACCGGGGTCAACAACATTTCCTTCGCGGCGAGACGAACGAGAAGCATCCAGAATAGCGCCATGCCTATGCCCGATCCGGCTGAGATGGCGCGTCGTCGAATCGACGATTTTCGGTCCGGTGATACCAAGCTCTGGACGACTAAAGCGAACGGAACTGCGGCAACAAGGTCGACGAAATAGTGCTCGCCTGTCCCCAGCGTCGCAACAACGGTTAGGGCTGCGTAGACGGCAAGGAAAATCCGCAAAGGTCGCGAAAGTCGTTTCGAATTCCAGTAAAGAAGCACTACCCAGGCCATGTGAAGCGACGGAATTGCGTTACGCGGTATCTCGGCACCTACCGCAATCGGCTCCAGCAATAACTTGTGAAGCGACGAGTAGGGAAGTGTTCTCCATGGAAAACTGCCCTTGAAAACGTAGCCCGGCCCAGTTGCGGGCACCAGGTTATAGAGTGCCCAGCCGCCGATGCCGGCCAGCAGGAATAAGGTAATGATGTCCCACGATGGCCGTTCCGAATTTTTCGGCAATCGCAACGCATAAACCAGCGCCATCACGAATGGCAACGATATATAAGTCAGCACGGCGGCTACTCGGAGAATACTTGACGCTGCCATGGCTCGTCCCGCGAGAAAACTGGGCTGAAATCCGAATGAGCCATCAAACAAATAAAGATAGAGATCGTAGGTTTTCGGATAAAGCAGGTTCGCGAGGTTTAATGCACGTTGTGCTGACAACACGAACAAAACCAGCGCTGCCGCTGGAGCGAGTACGGCATAAGCTCTCCGCCGTTCGGCCCCCGATGACCAAAGCCCGCGCAGGCCCATCATGAGAAAGGCGCCGATCCCGAATAGCGCAAGCAACCCGGATCCGGTATTGATCCAGTTATGATCCTGCGGAAAGCGGACGATTGTGCCGAATGCCAGAGACAAGACAATCCAGGCAACTTGCTCCGGCACCTTCGGCCAATTCCGCAAGTAAAAGACAAGTCCGCCAGCCACAGCCAAAGGCAGATAGGGAATGGAAAGATCCAGAGCACGAGCCAGGAGAAGGCAAGCGACGAGCCAAGCCACACTGCAGACAATCCACAGCGCTTTGTGTGAAAGATCAGAGGATTTCCAGTTTTCCCAGGCCATTGAGAGAGCCACCGCTACGGGTAGCTCGTTTAATTATGCTGGCCCTGGGTAACAATCCGGCAGATGCCTTTGGTAATGGGCAGGGGAACCAAAATCGCTTCGCCGGCAAAGCCAGCACTACTAGCATTGGCGGACCCAAGGCATTTCACGTGATATCGAGGTATTTCGCCAACTATAGTTTCCGGATCGCTCGCAATGGAGGAGATCGCGCCGGCAAACCCCGTTCTCCGAGCCAATCAAAAGGAGGTGATGGTGCAATTTGAAGACTGTACCACCGCTATAGGGATTCGATACTTACGCAGCTACGCGGATCGGCAGTGGTGGTGCGACAACGTCAACAAGCCTGGTTGCAACGTCATAAACGAGTCCCGAGATAATCCACGAACTCGGCAACACCGGAATCGCCCGAAGCAAAGCGACGTCGCTTCGAACCGCAGCCCCGGGTTCGGTGACAGCCTTCGCCTTGAGCTCCGATTCCCGTATCTGGAAGTAGTGCGCCAGCATGTCGGGGTTGCCGGTAAGGCGAGTGATGCCGCAATCAGTATGCTGCATAACGATGATGTGAAACTCGCCGCCTCCTCCGGGAATCTCTCCGGCAACTTCACCGATTCGGCCAAGCAGTCCCAACTGCTCCAACAACCCCGGCGTGATTCGACCGCCAATGTTGCGTATCACGACAGCCTCGCCCGGTTTGATTCCAAGTACGTGAGCGGGGTCCACGCGCATATCTGCACACCCAATAATGATCGCCTTTACATTAGGCAGCGCCCTCGGGAGCGAGGGCATAAGCGTGCCCCCGGCGGACTGCCGGGCGGCGAAGTCTTTATTACGTTCTAGCAAAGAATCAAAGCTGCTCATGTGGTTACTCCTCGATCTGCTACTTTCTTGGCAGCCCCAAGTCTCCCCTCCGAGGTGTTTTGATGACTCGCCTGCCGGTTCCGATTCCACAACTCAGCGGACAAAGGCAGGCACTGTTGAGCAATCAGGCGTTATCAGAAGCTTGGATTGGCCTGCCGGGACGAAGCCTGCTCTAGAACGGAATGTCTTCGTCGCTGATAGGCGTAGAGGCGGTTGCCGGTTCGTGCTCAGGAGTACGCTGATCAAAATTGTTGCCCGCAGCAGCGCCCCGCGCGGACTCTCCCCCTTCGCCGCGCCCTCCGAGTAAAACAAGATCGTTGGCCACAACCTCGGTCATGTAGCGCTTCTGATTGGTTTGCTTATCTTCCCAGGAGCGGGTTTGCAGGCGTCCTTCGATGTAAACTTTGCCGCCTTTCTTAAGATATTCTCCGGCGATCTCGGCCAACCGCTGCCAAAGTACGACGTTATGCCATTCGGTGCGGTCCTGCCACTCGCCACTCTTATCTTTATAGCGCTCATTGGTGGCCAGTGTGAGCTTCGCAACCGGCGTCCCTTGCGGGGTGTATTTGACTTCCGGATCTTTGCCGAGATTGCCAATAAGGATGACTTTATTGACGCTTTTTCCCGCCATGATTTTCTCCTGATGCGCCACTATAGCAGAATCGGGAGTGAGGGATGTGATGGATGAACACGCACTTAGCAGTTGGCAATTGGCATTTGGCCAAAAGCGCATCCTGCTACTGAACCTGAGTTGTACAAAGACGTAATGGACTAAATGCCGAATGCCAAGTGCTAAAGGCCCAATGCTATAATTCCCGCCATGTCCGCTGAAGTGAAGGCTCCTGGCCTGGTTCCCGACGAGTTCAAGTTCGAACCCAAATCCAAAGGAATAATTACTCCTCGCAAGAAGAAACCCAAAGAATTAGCGGTCATCACGGAATGTTGCACGGGATGCGCCGGGTCGCCGGCTTGTGTCGAATACTGCCCGATTGAAGACTGCATGTTCTGGGTTCCCGATGAAGACCATCCGCCATTCGGGCGGATTCAGGTGGATCCGATTCTCTGCATCGGTTGCAAGAAATGCACCAGCAAGGGGCCGGATGGATCGTTTCTTGATGGTTGTCCGTGGGACGCAATCGCCATGGTCGAGACCACTGAGGTGGAAAAAGAAGTCGGGGCCATGCCGATTTGATCTAGCTTCCAGCTCCTGGCCGAAGATGGTCAACCTCCTCTCCATCATCGCTCTTGGATTTTTCTTAGGCATGCGCCACGCGACGGACGCCGATCACGTCATCGCCGTTACAACCATCGTCACCCGGCAACGCAGCATCTGGAAGGCGGCAGCGATTGGCGGCTTCTGGGGAGTCGGTCACACGCTGACGATTTTTGCGGTCGGCGCCGCAATCATTCTCTTCGATTTTGTGATTCCTACCCGTCTCGGGCTCAGCATGGAACTCTCGGTGGGATTGATGCTGATCATCCTGGGCGTCATCAACGTTTTCAGTTTCCGCAAAGCAGTTCCTGACGCAGCGCTCGCAGCTCCCGCCCCCGCCGCAGTTCACACGCACATTCATACCCATGGCGATTACGTTCACAGTCATGCGCATAGTCACGGACTTGGGGGGGCGCATTCCCATTCGGCGGAACACACACCGGTCGCATGGATGGATCGATTTTTCGGGAAAACTCGCCTATACCAGCCGCTTCGGCCGTTACTTATTGGAATTGTTCATGGTCTTGCCGGCTCGGCCGCAGTAGCGCTCTTGGTGCTGACCACCATTCGCGATTCTCGCTGGGCGGTTGCTTACTTGCTGATTTTTGGGGTGGGCACGATCGCCGGAATGATGTTGATCACCATGAGCATTGCTTCGACGTTCCGGCTGGTGGGTCGAAGTCTCAACTTTTCGCGCCGGCTCGCGATTGCTTCAGGCTTGCTGAGCCTGGCATTTGGACTGATTGTTGCGTACCAGATCTGTTTTGTGGACGGATTGCTCACGGCCCATCCGCACTGGACGCCGCGATAGTCCAGAGATTATTGCGCGAACAGTTTGTGCCGGATGTCCGGCCAGAATTCCTTCATGATGTTGAATCCGGTATCCAGACCCAACTGCTGGCCCCATTTGTTGGCAGTATTTCCGAAAGACCTGTCCGCCGCCGGATAGTACAGATTGGAAATACCAGCGGCAATGCCATTGCCAACGATCTCCGAGATATTGAAAGTGTTATGGCCCTCGTCGTTCTTCGTGACCACTTCACGGCTGATCGCATAGGCCGTGCGCTTAAAGAATCCGCCTTTGCCTTTGGTGAAATAGCGAGGATCCTGGCGTAGCGCAATCGGCAAAGCCGCTTCCGTCAGCATGTTCCCGATCGACTGGTCAGCAAATGCGCCGCCATAGTATTTCGCAACGGCTGCCGGGCCATGTCCGAACGCTGGATACTGCCGTTGCGCCATAGCCGAACCTGCAAACACGCCTGCGACCAGAAACGCCGTGGGATCAAAAGAATCATCGAATGCGACTTTGAATTTTTCTTGCGCACTCAGCGGCTTATACTCCGCCAGACTTTCATCTTCACGATAGTTTGGAATCACCCACAGGATATGGTGTTTTCCATATTCGCCGCTGGTTCCATTTCGTTTGGCTGCTGGGTGAGCATGTTCGGATTGCGGCTGGGGAGCGTCGGGCAACGGCGCTTGTTGGCCGAAAACAGTGCTGCAACCTAGGAGTGCCAACCCCACCGCGACAGCGCACACAATGTGCTGACCGATTCTAAAAGACGGATAGGACATGTGAGGCTCAGTCACTCCTATAGCGTTGGTCTAGTCGGCGCTCGAAGTGGCGGATCTGAACCCACACCCCGTTTTGAGTTAGATGCGGGAGTTCGTGAAATGTCTCCTGAGCCCCATTTCGGCGTTGGAAAAACACGGGAGGCTTGTCTTGGTCTACCAGTATTGCTGCAGCACGTTCAGCGCAGCAGTAGTGCTGCCATCGGGGCGTACGACCCATACCCCTCGGCACTGTCCATTTTTGGGCCGCATGGGATTGCCCGGAACTGCGTCCACTGGAGATGGCTGTCCATTCGGTTGTGTGCAGGTGTTATCGAAGAGTTCCCAAAGAAATGCACCGTAAATTCCGGCGTTAATCGCGGTGTCGAGAACCGCTTGCGTTCGCCACGTGGCGTCATCCAGGTCCTGATTCTCGAATAGGCCGTATTCGGAGATGAGAATGCGTCGGGGTCCAAACCCTAACGGGTCAGGCGCGAGTTTTTCGATCGTTTGCAGGGCAAGTGTTAGGGCTTGCTGAACCGTTTGCGCATCCGAACCGAAGACGGTTGAGTCATAGGAAGAATATGTGACCATGTCTGCATTCACGCTTGGCACCACCGCATTGATTACTCGCGTAAGCCCATGCTGCGCGTAATCGAGAACGCGGTTCACCTCTGCGGCATTCAACACTTGCATCCTCGGGGAAGAACCCGCTTCATTTCTGGCGCGAGTCACGCCTCTCTGGCGCGCTGAGAGCCATGCGATCATGTCCTGCACCATGGAATCGGGGATATTAGAGGTGAGATTGACGCCTTGACCACCGAGAGCGATCCAATCGCCCTCCCAATTTTTCAAGATGAATCGCTTTCCCGAGCCGGCATATTGCGAATAGAGATATTTCGTCAGATTGTAAAACTCGTTCTCCTCCGCGCTCTGACAGCTTTGGCAACTGGCCATTCCCTGCACCTGATCGTTATTGGCGAAGGTATAGGTCGTTAGAACGATTGTTTTGAAGTCGGAAGAAAACACAGTTGTGAAGGGAGCCGTTTGCGCCAATCCGGTCAGGTCAGCGGGATCAGACGAGGGCCACGATTGTGAGGTCTGATCCGGGTATTGTGCGCGAAACTCCGGTGTCAAATAAACAAAAATAGATTTGCTACCGAGTCGGCTGATTTTCTTCGCGCCTTCCACGAGGTAGTTTTCCTGCGTAAAACCATAATTGCCTGCGACATGTGTGATTCCCGCCGTAAAGGTGGTCGGCGGAGTCGGCGTCGACGTGGTGTTGGTGGGCGACGGTGGGTTGTTCGATGAGGCTGGACCAGATTGCCCGCCGCTCGTTGACACGCCAGGCGGCTGGGTTAAAGACGTAGCAGAACGGTTCCCAGCCCCGCAACCCAAGCTGATGAGAATACACGAAGAGACAAAACAACCTGCAGTACCGCGCAAAGCGAAAACTCCCATTTACGGCGCCCAACGCTTCCGGACACACTTAAGCTATCGTCTAGAACCAGGGAATGCGCCCAACGCAGTGCCAGGAACCAGGCAGGAGTGTCCGGTGAGGGAACCGGATTCAATTCTTGCCGTGGACTGTAACAAATCCGCTTGTAAAGAAAAAAATCAGAAGTACATGAAAAAGCCGATTCACGCTGCGTCCCGTTTTGGGCACTGAAATCCAGTCCGGCTACATTTCCCGCTTGATTCACAAACCGTGCGATTCCATTCTTAAGAGGATGGGACTTTTGGCGTACTTGCGGAAAAGGCGTTATCTCGTGTTTAGCTTCCGGCATGAGGCGCTTTGAAAGCACCTGATTAAGTATGCCGACTCCTTTTCAAGGACCTGGCTGGGCGCTTTCTGCCGACGGCATTGCCGCTGCCTCCGACAAACTCAAGGTGCCGGCCCTCGAGATCTGGACGGTCCTTGAGGTCGAGACTTCGGGGTGCGGTTACCTTGCGGATCGCCGCCCACAAATATGCTTCGAACGTCACGTTTTTCATCGATTGACCCAAGGCCGGTTCGACGATGGCAACATCAGTGACCCAACTTCCGGCGGATACGGTGCACCAGGTGCGCATCAGTACGAGCGCCTGAATCTCGCGGTAGCTAAGGATCGAGAGCCAGCCTTAAGAAGTGCCTCTTGGGGCATCGGCCAGATCATGGGAGAGAACTTCGCGCTCGCCGGTTACAGCAGCGTGGAAAATTTCGTAATCGCAATGATGCAATCGGAAGACCATCAGATTGCGGCTATGGCCGACTTTCTAGTGTGCAGGAAACTGCACCTTGCGCTGCAAGCTCACGACTGGTCTAGGTTTGCTCTTCGTTACAACGGTCCTGACTACGCAATCAATCGTTATGACCAGCGCCTTGATGCTGCGTACAAGAAATATTCATCGGGATTAATCGCCGATCTCGATGTGCGCGCGACCCAACTGTATCTGAGATACCTTGGTTTCGATCCCGGGGCTGTCGATGGCGTCGCAGGCCAACGCACAGTTTCCGCGCTGCTAGAATTTTATCGACGTCAAGGATTCGCGGAGAGGACATCGATCAACGGCGAGGTCGTAGAGCAACTGAAGAGGGCCCTGACGCACCAGGTTGCCGCTGCCGATTAACCTGGGGCAGCGTATTCATGCGGTCCTGGCAGATCGATATCGTCATCAATAAAGAGGAACGGTTGAGTAGAGGTCAAAGACCAGCCCACCCAACCGCTCAGATCGCCCTGCTCGAAAAGAGATCAGGCGTGTACAACTTCTCTTTCGGGCTCTGCTTTTGCTTTGGCACCTTCAGCCAACTCCAGCGCGTCGGCTGCTGCAATGGTCCGCGCAGCCAATGGCCTCAACCAGAGTAGTGACATAAAAGCCGCGGTGATGTCACAGGCAATCATGACGTAGAAAACCGGAACCCAGGACCCGGTCTTCATCATGACGTAAGCAGCAACGGGTGCGGCGAAAATGGATGCTGTTCCCTTTGCGGTGTAGACAATCCCATAGTTCGTGGTGGCCCATTTCCTGCCGAACAGGTCTGCGGTGATCGAAGGGAAGAGGGAGAAGATTTCGCCCCACGCGAAGAAAACCAAGCTCGATAGCAATACAAACATTACGGGACGATGGATTGTCTGTAGCCATGCGAAGATAGCCAAACCCTCAATGAGAAATGCAGTGAACATGGCATTCTCGCGGCCAATATGATCGGAGATCCATCCCCACAAAGGCCGGGTGACGCCGTTGACGATACGATTCAACTGGATGGCGAGAATCGCCGCCGAGAGACCCCATGCCACGATGACTTTGTCGACTTTGTAGAAGCCAGCGATCTCTTTCAGTTGGGCCGTGACTACCAGACCGCCGAAAGCCACCAGCGTCATCATGACATAGATAGCGTAGAACGAGGGCTGTCTTAGCATCTCCAACCATGTCATGTCACGCAGACTTTGACGAACCTTCGCGAGCGGCTTCCAGCCTTTCGGGAACCAGCCTTTGGTCGGAGCAACAATGAACATCGCAGCGACAAAAACGATGATGCCCTGCAAGATGCCCCAGAAGACGAACGCGTGCCGATACCCGGAGGTCTTAATCATGGTCTCGATTGGCGCGACCGTCACTGCTGTGCCGATTCCATAAGCACCAGAAACAATGCCCGCGCACAGCCCGCGGTGATCGGGGAACCACTTCAGCACGTTACCGGTGCAGCCACCGTATACGGCGCCCGCGCCGACCCCGCCAATCGCGTACCAGATATAAAGTCCGGTAGTGGTCTCGGCGTAGCCGGAGCCAATCCAGCCCGCGCCCACGAGGATGCCGCCAATGCCGATTACCAGTCGCGGCCCCAGCCGATCGATCAAGTATCCTTCGAAAGGCACCAGCCAAGTTTCGGCGAAGATGAATGCTGCGAAAGCGACCTGGACGGCGGCGAGTGTCGCATGCAGACTTGAGGTTAGAGGTTTCGTGAAAAGCGTCCATGCATATTGCAGGTTCGCGATAGCCATCATCGCGATGATGCAGGCGCACATTTGAACCCAGCGATTGACCGTTTTGGGTTCGGGGCGAACAAAGGAGGTTACGTTTGTAGCCATTGCACCCTCCGGGGTGATTGATTGTCGGTCCTTACATATTTCTCCTCGCAAAAATCCTTACGAAAAAAATCCGCCTCCCTTCATTCCGGGAGGCGGCTCGCATTGCTATATCTCTTTGTGCAGTGGGATCACTCCTGGCACTAACCACTTCTCCCACATCTCGTCGACTTTGCTCTGGAAGAACGCGATGTCCTCGTCGGTAAAGTGAGCGAAACGTCCCTGCTTGAGCAGGTAATCGCGAACCGGCAGACGTTTCATCCGGCCCTTGGCGATCGCCTCGGTTTTGCCGTAGAGCGTCAGCTTGCCGCATTCGACTTCATATAGAGGCCAAATGCCGGTGTTCACGGCCAACTCGCCCAGCTCAAACGAGAGCACTGGATCAAAATCCCAGCCTTTCGGGCAAGGATTCAGGCAATGAATGAACGTCGGTCCGCCAATCGACAGGGCTTTGCGGACATTGTTCATCGCCTGTAGCGGGTACGAGGTTGAGATCGTGCCCACATACTTGCAGGTCGGATGACCCGCAAGCATCAGGCCCGCCACATTCTTTTTCCAGCGATGATGCATGATCCGCTTCACCTTGCCCGGCGTACTGAACGAGGTGTTCGCGCCCCACGGAGAAGTTCCAGAAACCTGAATGTCCGTGTTCGCGTAAGTCTCGTTGTCGTAGAGCAGGATCAGCAGGTTGTAATCGGGATGGGTCATGGTAGCCGAGATGGCATTGAGTCCCATATCGGCGCCGCCACCATCACCGCAGAAGGCGATGACGTTGATCGGCTCATCTTTCATAGCGCCTTTGCGCATCTGCGCGCGCAGCGCCGCTGCTACGCCCAGTGCGCCCGAACCGGCGCTACCCAGTTGCGTGTGCATCCAGGGAACGCCCCACGGTGTGGAGTAGTAAGAGGTGTTAGCCACATACATGCAGCCAGTGGCGCCCAAAACGATCGTTCTTGGGCCTGCAGCCTTCGCCATCAGTTTCATGATTTGCGCAGACTCGCAGCCCTGACAGGTGCGGTGGCCGGCTGTGTAGTATTCGTTGTACGGAACCTTCTTGACGCCTTTGAATGGCTCCAGTACTTGGGTCGGTTTTTCATCTATGAATGTGCTCATTTTTGTTGTCCTTTCCGGCTCAGCCCCGCAGCCCGATCCATTGAGTTAAGGGTTGCGCTTTACCTTTTGCAGCTTCGAAGACGATCTGCGTGATTTTCTCTACGTCCGGCACCGTCACCTCGCGTCCGCCAAGACCGCAGATGAAGTCCAGAACTGGCGGCCTGGTGCTGGCGCCGGTATACATCGCGGAACGAAGTTCGGTTGCGACTACTCCGCTCAGATTCGGCGATCCGAATGAGAAGTCACGATCGATGACACCAATTGCTTTGAATCGCTCCAGGCATTTCGCGATCTCCGGGCCGGCAAACGGCCGGAACCAGCGCAGCCGCACAAACCCGACTTTCTTTCCCTGTTCGCGCAGCTTGCGAATTGCGACTCGGACCGGTGTTGACAGCGTGCCCATTCCGAGCAGGACGATCTCGGCATCCTGCGTCATGTACTCCTCGAAGAACGGATTGCCGTACTTGCGCCCGAAGGTCTTCTCGAAATCGGCATAGACTTCGCGAATCACATCGCAGGCGATCTCGGTGACGCCGTAGTTCTGCCTCCGAATCTCCATGACCCAGTCTTCGTTGGCTTGCGGAGCCACCGAAATGACGTTATCCGGGTGGAGCAGGAGGTCGCCGCGGTTGTAGCGAGGCAGGAACTTCTTTACTTGCTCCGCTGTCGGTATGTTGACCAGTGACTGCGAGTGAGTGAGAAACGCGCCGTCGCAACTGATGGCCAGCGGAACAAACATGCGGCGATCTTCCGCCACACGGTAAGCGATCAGCGCCGTGTCCAGCGCTTCCTGCGCGCTGTCGACCCAGGTCAGAAGCCAACCCAGGTCGCGAACGGCAAGAGCGTCGTTGTGCTCCACGCCAAATGCTCCGGGATCGTCCAGCGCCCGGTTGCCAACCATGCACACCATGGGAACGCGCAATGCCGGACTGACCGTCAGCGCTTCCATGGCATACATCCAACCCACGCCGCTTGATCCGCAGAACACGCGAGCGCCGCAGACCGATGCATGCTTGACGATTTCGAATTGTGAATGTTCACCTTCTGCCACGATGTATTCGCAATCCATCTCGCCGTCTGCGACGAGCTGGCTGATGTACTGCATCACCGTGTCATAAGGACGGATCGGATAGGCGGTGACTACGTCGACGTTGGCCAGCTTGCAAGCAATCGCAATGGCTTCGGCGCCAGTAATCAGGGCTTCCTGCTCCACTGTCTTTTTCTTTTCCTCTACAGGCATTGTTAGTGTCGCCATTTCAATCTCCTTGTCTTGATCCTGTAATGCCCTCCGGGGTCATTAGCCTTTTGCGACTTCCAGGGCTTCTGGAATTTGCTCTTTGTACTGACCGCGATAACGGAAGCCTTGCGATCTCTTCTCGATGGGCTCTCGCTTCTCGATGGTTTGTTCCAGCCAGTTCAGGTATGCATCCTGGTCTTTCTTGAATGCCAGCCATTGGCTGTTGTTGTCCTGGAACTCCGATTCGGGAACCATGGTGATGCAATCCTTCACTGGGCAAACGGCTTCGCAAACGCCGCAACCGCAGCAGCCCTCGAGATTGGCATCGTAGGTGCCGTCAGGAGTGACATCGAAGGAAGCATCCGGGCAATTCAGCCAGCACAGCGTGCATTTTGTGCAGGTCTTGAAATTCACCACCGGCCGAAAACTGCGAGTGGTGTATTTTTTGAACAGCTCGTTGCGTACGGGCCGGAATCCGCCAACTTCCTGGGTAACTGGGTTCTTGTACGGCCCACCCTGGGGCTGGCCCTTGATCGAAACGCCCATGCGCATGTCTTCCCACTTCGGCAGCCCGTAATTGAAAAGTTGCTCGGGGTTGCCCTGACCCGGTTTCACTTCTGCGGCAGCGAAACGGTCATAAGCCGTACGAGCTGACGTAACTTTCAGGTCGCCCTTCAGTTTTTCCGTGATGAACTTCTCGACGGAGTTAAAGCTGACCAGTTCCGGCAATGCTTTTGCGATCGCGCCAAGCACACGAACGTCGGTGTGATCATCTTTGTAAACCCACATGCCGGAGAAACTCGTGACCCCTTTCAGAATCGCCAACTTGTAGGGTTCGTCGCGGCGGTGAATCAGTTTAAGTAGTGCGGGTGTGTCCTGAAGAGACACTACAATCAACGTGCGTCCCGCTTTGAGAGCATGATGCGCGGGTTGCAAGCCATACCATGCCCACGATTCCGCACCCTTGCAGAGCGTGTCATCGAGAACCACGGTGAGGTCGACCTGCTTCGGTTCATACTGCGCCATTCCGGCTTCAAGCGTCTGCTCGTCGCTGGCGACGATGGCGAAGCTCTTCGCGGGAATGCCATTACGCTCCGGGGCATCTCCATAACGGCCAAAGGAAATCCCCAGTTTGCCTTCGTTGTGCGCGGCAAGAACGATGCCACGCGTTATGTTTTTCGCCAGAGTCTTTTGAAAGACCCCTCGGTAAATGACTTCAACCGCGAATAGCTGGCCCATTTGGCAACCTCCATTTCTTTTCTTGAAGCTTGGGTAACACCAGTTTTTCGATTTCCGACAGGTGCTGGCGCATGGCCGCCTCGGCAGCTTTCGCGTCTCCCTGCCTAAGTGCCGCAAGGATGCGGCGGTGGCCGGCAAGCGATTTATGCTGACGTCCTTCCGTCTGCAGGGTGCGCTCCCGGGTCTTGCGCAACAGATCCATCAACACGTCAATCACTTTCAGAACCACGCTGTTCTCGGCCGCCGTCGCAATGCAGTAATGAAATTCGGAGTCTTCAGCGATGGGGATTGCTCCCGAACCGACTTTGGATTCCTGGCGGTCAAGAATTTGCTCCATGTGAGCGAGTTGCTTGGCGGTAGCGTGCCGGGCAGCTCGGAATGCAAGCGGTGGCTCCAGCATTTTGCGGAAGTCCAAAAGCTCCGCAACGACTTTGCGCTTCTGCAGCAGCACGTTGGTGAATGGAGCGGAAATGGTCTGCCCGGAAGGTTCGCGAACCACAGTTCTGGAGCCTTGCCTGGGTTCTACTAACCCAAGCAACTCCAGTTTGCGGATCGCATCGCGCACCGAGCTGCGGCTTACTCCGAACATGCGCACCAGTTCGCGTTCGGGTGGGAGGGCAGCGCCGGGCTCGAGGTCTTCCAGGATCCATTGCTGGATCTGATCTGCGACAGCTTCGAAGACTTTCGTGCGGTCCCTTCGAATGGCTTCAAACGGCAAAGAGCTGGTATTTGCGTCATTCGCGGGAACTGGTCCGATAACAGACATCGGACCTATTCCACGCCCTTGCACATGGCGGAGCAGTGACTGCGGTCACGGGTCCGCGTGACATGCGGACTGGCGCCGCTGGTTTTGCCAAGAACAGCGGATAGAACCTACCGGTATTGCGTGAGTTGTAACAACAGATGACTAGCGAAGATAGGGCTGCACGGCCTGCAAGACCGCGCCATCTTTCGCAACTTGGGCGAGTGTATTGATGTCCCCGTGCAGCGGCCGATCTTCAACGAGCTTGGCAACATGCTGCCGAACGACCTCATATGCGGCTTGCGTCGCCGGTGCTGGTTTCACTGGAGCGCGGAAATCGAATGCTTGCGCCGCAGCCATCAGTTCGATTGCGACCACGTACCAGGCGTTCTCGATAATCTGTCTGGTTTGATCGCAGTGGTCATGCCCATCGAGACAAAATCCTCCTGATCGGCTGCCGCCGGAATGGAGCCGGTCGCAGCGGGGTGACTCAGGACACGGTTTTCGCAAACCAGTGCGCCAGCCGTATATTGCGAAAGCATCAATCCAGAAAACATTCCTGCGCCTTTAGTCAGAAATGCCGGCAGTCCCATCGAAAGGTGAGGATTCATCAACCGATTGAGCCTGCGTTCTGATAAGGCGGCTACGGTAGTCACGGACATTCCAAGCAGTTCAAGCGCGAATGCCATCGGTGTGCCTTGGAAATTGGCTCCAGTCAGCACGAGTTCTTCGTCAGGGAAGAACGTAGGATTGTCCGCAGCATGATTCAGTTCGATTTCGAGCATGTACCGAACCCATTTAAATGCTTCCCACGCGGCCCCGATTACTTGCGGGCTAGAGCGCAATGAATATGCGTCCTGAACCTTCTTGCCGGGAAGCTTGAGCAATTCGGAACCGTTGATGAGCCTGCGGATTCTTTCAGCACATTCCTGCGCCCCCGGATAGCCACGCACCAGATGGATGCGCGGATCGTAGGCTTTCATGTTGGCATTAAGCGCCTCAAGTGTCATGGCGAGCGCGACTTCCTGAGTTCTCAGCCAACACTCAGCGTCAAAAAGTTCGAGGCAACCCATGCCACAGATGAAGTCGGAACCGTTAATCGCAGCCAAGCCGTCTCTTTCGCGAAAAGCGACGGGAGCAATTCCTGCCGCCGCCAGTCCGTCGATTGCGGATAATTTTTTGCCTTCATAGAAAACTTCGCCTTCACCCATGAGCGTAAGCGCCATTTGCGCCATGGGAGATAAATCGCCGCAAGCGCCCACCGAGCCCTTTTGGCAGACGACGGGAGTCACGCCGCGGTTGAGCATTTCTACTTGCGTATTGATGATCTCCAGCCGAATTCCCGAATGTCCCCAGCAATGCGTGTTGAGGCGGGAAAGCATGGCCGCGCGAACGTTTTCTTCGCTGGCAGGTTCACCACAACCGGCGGCATGAGAATAGAGAAGATATTTCTGATATTTTTCCACCTGCTCGGGAGCGAGCACCACTTCGGAGAGCTCCCCGATCCCTGTGTTCACGCCGTACATGATCTCTCGAGCGCGAATCTTGCGTTCCAGCAGTTCGCGACATTTATTGATACGCTCGGCAGCGTCGGAATCAATCGCTACCGGACGGCGATCGCGAGCGATCGCCGCAACGTCTTCGATAGTCAGCGAATGTCCATCGAGAACGAACGGCTTACTTGGACTAACGTGGTCAGAAACCACTTCATGTAGAGCGACCGTCATGGCAAGCCTCGCGGGCGCGATGTTTGGCCCTCATTGAAAGTAATCCCGCCGTCTTGAGCTTCGGTATGACCCGTATCACTCGCTACGGTGACTCAACGAGATTTTTGCAGGCAATGGCCGGAAGAGGTTGTCACAGACATTTGTGCGCTATGCACTTTCGGGTTGTGCTGGGGAATTCAAGAATAGGTTAGAAAATAGTTAGCAGCAGAAGGGGGTATTTATGCGTCTCCCAGCCTTTCTGTTCGCATTGTGTTTCGTAGCCATTCTGGCATTGGGCTTATCTTCCCAGCAGACCTCGAATTTGCCTATGCTCAACTCGCGCCCCACTCGGGAGCCAAGCGATGTTTGGAATGGATACAACGGCTCGCGCATGTGGCGGCGGGCGGAAATTCAGGTTGTGCCACTGGAGCAAGTCGATTTGCGCAAGGCTGAGTTGCAAAGTTTGCGAAACCGCGTGGCCAGAGCCGAAGCGGAGGGCACTGGCTATTGGTTCTCTGATCCCACTTTTCGCAAACAGCTCGCCGATCAGCTCCAGCTTATGAATGACCTGCTCAAATTCGCAGACGGAGCACAAGCCAACAAAGCCAAAAGCCCTACCGCGATGGAAGTTGAACGACGGTTGAATCAGATTCAGGGACAAATGATGTGCGAAGCATGCCATAGCGGCATCGTCGCCAACAATCTCAGCAAACCATAAACCCTGTTACCGCGCCTGACAGAGCACCGCACCAGATTGTGAATCGGGAGCTCAGAAATCGATTGATAAAAGAGGAGGCCACTATGCCGCTGTCAAGACTCAAAGAATTTCTCGACACTCACAAAATCAAGTACATCGTGATTTCTCATTCGGTCGCATACACGGCAAATGGAATCGCGGCACTTACACATATTCCGGGTAAAGAGCTCGCCAAAACGGTGATCGTGAAAATCGACAATCTCCTGGCAATGGCTGTGGTGTCGGCCTCACTGCATGTCGATCTTGCGCAATTGAAGGCTGTCAGCGGCGCAAGGAATGTAGAGCTGGCCACAGAGGGAGAGTTCAGAGACAAATTTCCAGATTGCGAAACCGGCGCCATGCCTCCGTTTGGAAACCTGTACGGAATTGACGTCTATGCCGATGAGGGCTTAGCGCGCGATAAAGAGATCGCTTTCAATGCAGGTTCCCATCGCGAACTTGTACGACTTGCGTGGGACGATTTCAAAATGCTGGTTCATCCGAAGGTGATGAAGTTGGCAGCGGTAAAACACGCGGTCACTGCCGCGTAAGCTCGCGTTGTGGGGCACATCGGCCTGAAGCGTGGAGGGGAGTTATGGAATTACTGCTAAGCTCAAGCGAAAGGGAACTACTGCTGGAAATATTGGAAGAGCATCATCGGGAATTGTTACGCGAGATCTCCAGAGCCGAGCATCACGCCTTCAAAACTGCGCTTAAAAACAAAGAGAGAACCTTGGAACGTATCTTGGAAAAGCTGGAGCCCAAGGGGGCAGAGGTGTTGCTGCGCTCCGCATAGACCCAATTCTCCAGTGTCAGCAATGCAACACTCAGGCGCTAGGGTAGTAGGCTACTTTGGTTTCATCCAAAGTAGCCCACTACCGGCGCTAGCGTAGAGGCCCCAGCTAGACGCAGGTTCTGCTATATTTCAACCAGAAGCTCTCATGTCGTCACTTCCCGTAGCCAGCCAGCCCAGGAAATCCCGTCCCAGGATGTCCACCCGCAACCGTATTCTTTTTTTTGTGACCGGCTGGCTGATCGTGCTCATGCCGTTTCTTTTCTGGTGGAATACCTGGTTCGGCCGACAACTGTCCGATAAACAGCTTGCCGCCTACTTGCGAGACGACCAACATCCACGTCACATCCAACATGCGCTGGTGCAAATAGGAGAGCGTATGTTGCGAAAAGATTCGTCGGTAGTGCGGTGGTATCCGCAACTCACTCAGCTTGCCGCTTACAAAGTCGAAGAAGTACGCAACACGGATGCATGGGTCATGGGCCAGGACACTGCGGGCCCTGGATTCCATGATGCTTTGGTGAAGATGCTTAGTGATCCATCGTTAACTGTACGTGGCAACGCGGCGCTCTCGCTGGTGCGCTTCGGGGATAGCGTGGGTAAACCGCAGATCCTCGAGTTGCTCCAGCCTGCAAGAGCGCTGGCACCGCAGGCAGGTAAAATCGTTGATGCTGGTGTGGTCGGGATTGCGGTTCATCAAGGGGGAATCGTGGCAAAAATGCAGTCCGCTGACCAGACCGTAGACGTTCGCTCACCGATCACCGGACGCTTGCGAGAATTGCACGCACAAATTGGTCAGATGGTGTCGCCGGGAGATGTCATTGCCATCATTGACCCCTCGGGAGAACAAGTTTGGGAGGCGTTGCGCGCGCTGTATGTGATCGGTCAACCGCAGGACATTTCCGCAGTGCAGCCTTACGAGCGAGAACTGCCCGACATTTCCAATGATGTGCGTCAGCAGGCGGTAGAAACCGAGAAGGCGATTCGAGACAGGGCAAGGTAATCAGCTTGACGGTTACCTGAACAACTGGGCAATCGCCCCTCCGGCAAATCTGCTACCCTGAATCCATTCGTTCAGCCATGCGAGTGATCAGTTGCGGCATAGCTTTCCTGTTTCTCACGGCGATACTAACATTTGCACAACTGCCCTCCTCATCGTGCGATCCAGGTAGTCATACGCCCACTGGATGCGGATTACTGGCGGAATTTGATTCTCAACCGATTGCAACCAGTGACAAAGGTCCGGCGTCCCCCGAAGCAGCCCCGGATCCAGCTTCGGTCGAGAGTTCCATCAGTTCCGTTCCCGTTGAAACACAAACGTTTCATTGGCGCCGTGCCTTGACAGAGTCGTTTACATTTCTTCTCATCGAGCAGGCCTATGTCATTCATAACGATTTTTCCTGGGTTGTTTCAGAGAACGGAGTGCCCTTCAATCATTTCTGGCGCGATTACACCCAGTCGCTATCAGCCTGGACGCATTCCGGATGGAACGATGGAGATCCGAATTGGTACGGCTATGTCGGCCATCCAATCCAGGGAGCGCTAACAGGTTTTATCCAGATTCAGAATGATCCCACTTCTGAGAAGCTGGAATTCTCGAAAACCAAGGCTTACTGGTGGAGTCGGCTCAAGGCGGGTTTGTGGAATGCCGCTTACAGCACGCAATGGAATCTGGGGCCGCTGAGCGAGGTCACGTTTGAAAAGTACGGATCGAAAGATCGACCTCCGTGGAACTACAACGGAAGTTATCCGTGTACACACCACTGTCTCACCGGCGTTGGGCAGATCGACATTGTCATGACACCCCTGGGTGGCACAGGATGGTTGATTGGAGAAGATTTCCTGGACAAAGAAGTAATACGCCGGGTTGAAGACGCTAGTCAGAATCGGTTTCTCATCGATACCGTACGTTGTGCGCTTAATCCTATTCGTGGAGGAGCGAACATCCTGCATGGCGAACACCCTTGGTACCGTGCATCACGAGATTTCAAAACCCTCAGCTTTAAGACTGAAGCACGCCAAGGGCAATCGATCAGTGAGCTGCCAAAAGCAATTCCGGACCATGGAGAGATATCGTTTGGCTTCTCGCACATGGGGGGATCCCGCTGCCAAACGCCCATCACCAATCACACGACTACCTGCGATGCATTCTCAAATGGAATTTCAGACCTCAGTGGGTGGAATACCTCGGTTGAAACAAAATACTTGCGTTATTTCGGGGCCGTAGCCGATTTCAGCCGCCAGTATGGAAATGCGTCGGAGAATGATTTTCTGTTCGGCATACGCGGAGGAGCATCGATCGCGCGTTTTCGGCCTTTTGCGGAGCTTCTCTTAGGAGCCGTGCAGGAAAATCGTTCGACAACGTCGCTGCCCGATACGGCATTTGCCGAAGCGCTGGGAGCCGGTGTGGATTTACGCCTCATGCGAGTGTTAGGCTGGCGCATTCAGGCGGATGAAGTACATACCCAGATAACATCGCTTCAGCAGAACCGGCTTCGTCTATCCTCAGGGATGCTGATCCGGTTTTAGGTTCGCCGCGCATCTGCACGTCCTCTTGTCCAACCGAAATCCAGGGACTCACATCTGACCCAATAGGGAACGCTACTTAGGAAAGGCATGAGTATGCGCGAACCGATCTTTGTAAATCTCTCTGAAGCTTACCTGTGCACAGAGTGCGAGGCGGTCGGTAACTCTGCCAACAATTGCCCTCGTTGCGGGTCGACGGCCCTGATCGCGCTAACCCGGGCCATCCCGCGGCACCGGGATAGTATCCATCTGGTTTGCCGACCTTTAGACGAAGAACTCCTCAATGCGGCTTAAATTGTTTGCCGCGTTCCGTGTGATTGTCAGCACTTCTGCGCACAACGTGAGTGAGTGAATTCACAATCTAATTGGCGGAGGATTTATGCCAGCCAGGAAAAAATCAAGCCGAAGGAAGTACGGCAAGGGCGCACAGAAATCAGTCGCGAGCGCCATGCGGAGAAAAAAACATGGCACGCTTAAGAGTGGAAAGCGCGGGAAAGGCGGCAAAGTGAAGAGCCGCAAGCAAGCTATTGCTATTGGTCTCTCGGAGGCGCGGCGCAAGGGCGCGAAAGTACCGAAGAAGAAGAAGGCATAGCCACATCATGTTGCCGGATTATTTCGCTTCTTGTAGTTCGTCGATTTCTAATGGAAGTCGCCAGTTTCGTGCGGATTCATGGCCAGCGGGAGAGAAGATCCTTCAGCACCATGAGCCTCACAACGTTGAGGGACGTAGCTTTTGGAAGTCATGGTCGCCCGATTAGTTGCCCGAACAGTGGAGATTTCGCGGGCTGGCATTGCAATTACCGTCATGTGCAGGTCACGCCGTTCAGACCTGATTTATTAGGGTATTCACTGTACGTGGTTGGTGATCCCGCGGAACCGGGAAGAAGTGAAACGGAAAGCCTGGTGGGATCTCAAAGCCGCTGCGCGTCACAGCACTCACATGATGCGTGCACAAATTTATCTGTGCGGACTGGGCTCCATATTTTCTGGAAAAGACTTGAATACGACCTCACGCGACCGGGAAGAAGGTTTACTATTCGCGTCAGTACGGCTCTCCACCAGCGTGCCTTTGAGAAGATGATAGCCCTCATCGTTGGGGGTTTTCCCATCCGCTCGTTCCACCACGCCTTTGAAGTCGAACGAAACGCCGTGCACAGTTTTGGTCGTGAAACTTAGTTTCTGTCCGTCGAGCTTTCCTTCTTTGAAGAACTGGTCGAGAAATGTGCCGCGATCGCTCTCCCCGTCGCCAAATCGCGAGATGAATCCGGTTACCCTGCCCTCGTCCTCGATCGTGATCTGGACAAATTCGCCATCTCGCAAAAATGTGTACATGCCGGAGTAATTCTCGCTTTGTGCGGGAGGGGCTGTTTGGGCTGCAAGAAGCAAACCCAATATGAGGGGGATAAGCAGGGCCGACAATTTCATAACGGTATTAGAGCACGGAAAAAGCAGAGCAGGAACTGTCGATCGCCCTCGATACCGCGGAGGTCGGCAGCTATAATTGTCCAACTCTGGCCAGAGTAGCATTCTATGAAACCCGGCTTAGGCCTAATTGATTCCGTGCTGCGTAATCAGGTCGCCGGGATCACCCCACCGCGATTCTTAATTGAACGCGATTCCTGGCATAAAGCATTCCTGCTAAATCTTCGGGATCTCTGCCGTTTACGAAGGGAAAAGCCGCCCGGTATCACAATTGCTCCGGGTCAGTTCTGGAGCGATGTTTTCGTTACATCAAGCTTGCCGTGGCGCCGATTTGTCGAGTCAGTAATTTTTCATGGTGTCGCAATTGTGTTGATTGGAAACCTCGTGCAGTTCCAACTGCAACGCGCATACCCAACCCCTCACATTAAGCCACAAACAGCCGAGGTCATCAGCTACGACGCTTCGGAATACCTGCCTCTCCTGGATACAGGGAGGTCGCCCGGGTCAGTGTTACAGAAGGGCGATCCTGTGTACGCGCCGCAGCCGATCATTTCAGTACCTTCAGACTCAGATAATCACCAGCAAACAATCGTGACTGCTCCAGCTCTGAAGTTAGACAGCGAGGTAGCGCTTCCGAATATTGTTTCTTGGCAGCGTTCCATGCCTACGATTGCTGCTCCAGTCGTTCCTGCGCGTGCATCGGATTTACGCCTGCCTGCGTCCCCTGCGGTCCCAATTACCCCTCCTCCGACGGTGAGCAGGAGCACGTTGCATGCTGCACCGTTTTTACCTGGTGCAGTGATTGCTCCCGCGCCAAATGTTGGTGCGAGCAATTCTCGCAATCTTTCGATTCCACAGCCCGCCATCATCGGTCCCCCACCCGGGATCGAGATCGCCAGCCTGAGAAATGTGGATGACATCAATATCGGGCCCGCGCCAGTGGTTGCTCCCGCCCCCCAGTTGCCCGTCGCCGAGCAGCATACAGCTCCTGCTCGGGAGAGAACTGGCTTCGACAGCGCTCGCGAAATCGTCCCGCCGCCCCCGAGTATCCCAGCAACAGGCGAAGTGCATTCCGATGGCAGATTCATCGCGTTGAGTGTTCATCCAGCAGCTCCAACTGCTGCCATCACCATCCCGGCGGGTAACCGCAGAGGTAGTTTTTCGGCGAACCCGCAGGGCCGATCGGCTGCTACGGGCAGTGCGGACCAACCATCCGTGAGTCCCACAGACCAGCGGACGGCATCGCTTTCGATGGGAAAACAAATGAACGGGGTGCCAGCCGGGCTGCATATCGGTCCAGCATCTGAGACGTTGAGCAAGTCTGGGATCGCCGGAAATTCATCAGGCACTGACCCCGATCCACCGATCGTGGCTCGGGCTGCTTCCTCAAGAGCAATCGCTTCGAGGCTTTCTCCCGAGCAAGAGAACGACACGGAGCGGCAAGTTTTTGGCGTCCGTACATCTTATTCCATGACGATGAATGTGCCGAATCTAAATTCCGCGGGGGGTAGTTTGATTATGCATTTTTCGGAATTGAATGAAGGTCCCACCCAGGGCAATCTTTTTGCGCCGGTTGTTACCCGAGCCGTAGCCCCAGGATATCCGCTTGAGCTTATGCGTGAGAATGTGCAAGGGATAGTTGAGTTGGCTGCTGTGATCCAGAGTGATGGCTCGGTCGGCGACATTCGGGTTCTCAATGATGCTGACGATCGCCTGCAAGTATACGCACGCGAAGCCCTCCGGCGCTGGCAATTTCTTCCTGCGCTGAGAAACGGCAAACCGGTGCCGCTCCAAGCGGTGGTGCGAATTCCGTTCAAGCCGCGGGCTATTCGGGGATTTTGAAACGGTTTTTGATAGGCATTCGACCGCCCTTGGCTGTCTAGTCGGCAGAGATGACAAAGAGTTTCTTTGGCTAGAGCACAACCCCGAAATATTGCCGCAGGGCTGCCCGCCATTCCTCGTCGGTGTGAAGCGTCGATTCCTCTCGCTTGCCATTTTGGGTGATGATCAGCTTGCGGTCGGTAATGGTGATGCGGCCGGATGGGGTCGCCATGGAACAAACGCTTTTTTGCGTGAATGAGGACTGCGGCGAGGTTTGATGGTAGTGGCACATTTCCGAAAAATCGCCTAGTTGCCGGGGCATCAGCGTAAACGAATATTCACGCTTCCACTCGCCCGCAAACTCAGCCATTTCCATCTGGAGCGAGTGAGCTTCTTCAACGATGCGAAAATTTCTTTTCCCTTGCGGCTGCTCGAGATCAACGTTCAGTCTAAGCGGTTCGATGAAGGAGTCGCCGAAGCCGACATCCGCGAGCCACGGTTCGTCGAGATCAACCCGGAGCGTGAGGTGATCGAACTCCGCTCCGTAACTGCCATCCTGGCGCGCTACCCGCGCTGAAAGCAGTGTGATCTTGAAACCAAGTTCCCGGAGCAAGGCGGAAAACGCTCCATTCAGTTCGTAGCAGAATCCACCACGTCTGCGCTCAACGACCTTGTGAATTGCCGACGATTCATCGCAGATGATTTTTCGGCCTAGCTGGATGTCAAGATTTTCAAAAGGCACGGCCATCATATGGGCGCGATGGATGGCTTTCAGCACATCCGCGGTAGGTTCAGTCGGACCGGTGTAGGAAATGCGGTGGAGATATTCGAAGACGTTCACAAACTGGATCGGCTACTGGGTAAGATGAATTCCAGTGACAAGTGCTAAGTGCCGCTCCTTACACCGGCAGCTCTTCTTGAGACCAGCCCGGTATCTCCGCTTTAGGCTCGGCGGTTAAATCCAGAACCAGCTTTTCCAGGATGAGCCGTTTGTTGGGAGGATTGGACCGCAGCGCCAAATCGGTTTTCGCCACTAACCGGATTGCTCGGGTTAAATCGCGTTTCGATTTGTAGCGCCGCGCTTGCCTGATGATGTCATCCGCGGCAAATGGAGGTACTCGGAAACCTTGCCATAACGCTGCCCATAACATTCGCTGGTCCCGCACGTTGCGCTCCAGAATGACCAGCATCTGGCGAAATGTTTTGGCCAACATATACAGATGACCGATCGCGGCCTCGTCGCCTTCGCCTGTAGTCAAAATAGCATCCAGCATGGAAAGCGCGCGCACGCGATCTTTGGCGGAGATCGCGTCCGTCAATTCGTAAAGCGAACGCTGCTTCGCTGACAAAACCATGGTTTCCACGTCACCAAGAGTAATGCGCTTTTTCTCGCCGACGTAGAGCATCAATTTTTCCAGTTCGTTGGAGACCATCATTAAGTCGCCGCCGAGCGCGTCGACCAATTCTCGGGCGGCGTCGGAATCGATCTGCACGCCGAGCGTGGTGCAGTATTGATCGATCCAGCGCACGGCTTCACCTTCTTCCACCCGGCCCAATTCGATGATTGCGCAGTATTCGCCCATGGTTTCGCGAATTCGTTCGTAGCGTTCTTTGTCGGTGAGTTCCATGCGGCGCGCATCGGCCGGAATACTGATGTGATCGGCGACAAAGATCAAAACCGCTGCGGGATTTGGATCTTTACAGTACTGCTCAATGGCGGCCAGCTTTTCTTCATTGGATCCACGCCCAAAAAGGCTTTTCACACCGCGAACAAAAAACACCTGGAAAGGCGCCATCAGCGAGGGTGTCCGGGCACGGTCGAGAATCTCAGCTAAATCTGTCTCACCCAAATCAAACTCAAAGAGACTGAAATCGCGGAGATCGGCAGGAACAAGATGTTCCAGGACAGCGTCGCGACAGCGTTTACGAAAGAAAACCTCATCGCCCACGAAGACGTACGCCGGACGCAGCTTGCGGGATTGCACCTCGGAAACAAAGCGCTCGGTCTGCGCGAAGGCCCGCATCAATAGCCCTCCAGAATGTTTGACACCAGAGTTTGCGCAAAATCGCGGGACAATCGCTGGAATGCCGGGGTATCTTCCTCAAAAAACGCATTTGGATCGCGCGAGACCTCGTATTGTTCGCGAAACAGGTACGATGGGTTCTCATAAAGCACCTTGCCGCTTTTTTCCTGGAGAGACACGCTCATCGAAATCACGACCAGTATGCTGGCAGCCCGGCCCGTGGTCGAGTCGTATGTAAGCGGAGTCGTGTAAGTTGAAAGCACGGTCCCGCGTAGAGTGGCATCCGCCTCTTCATCCGCCTTGTTCAAGACATGATAGTTCGTTCGCATCACCATCTCGCGGGCTACGGCTGCGGTCAGCATCTGCTCAATTTTATAAGTGTGTGTCTGGTTGACAAAAGCTGGAATTGAGATGGTACGGATGTCCTGGGGAATTGCCGTGTTGAGGCCGCCGGTATGGTAACCGCAGGCGAAACAGAAAATGCCGGCACAGAGGGCCAGAGTGCCGGCGCGCATCGCGAGCGAGGGCGCTCGCGCCACATGGATCATTGAATCTGGCCCCGCGGACGCATAGCGACGATTGTTTCTGCGCACTCCACCGCCGTGGATGCGGCAATACGCAGATTATCGGCTGCACCCCAAATCCAAAATCCGTTTTGCTGGTTGCTGTCCGGGAAAACAGAGATCTGAATATCGGCCTGTCCGGCGGCATTTACATTCGTAGGAGCGTCTTCAGCGCCATGCGTGATGTTTACGTGTTCCCCTGCCAATGCGCGCGAAATCTGCTCCAGATCGGCGGTTCCATCGATCTCGACATGAATGGCAAAGGCGTGCCCGTGAAAAATGGGTGCTTGCAAGAGGAGAAGCGAAGGCTGGGGCGCGCCCGGACCGGCGATTCGCCGATAATGCTTCAACACACGATTCTCTACCGTGGAGAGTGCAGGCAATGACTGCTCCCCGTAGCGAGCAACCATGTTAAATGCCACCTGGGTGTCAAAAACAGACTTCGGCATCTCCTGAAAAGAAAGCAGTTTTACCGTTTGCTCGTGCAGCTCATCCATTCCCTTCTGTCCGTGTTCGGAAGCCGGCTCAAAAACTGTCGCAACAATGGTTTTGAGTGTCGAATATTTTTGTAGGCGTAACGTGAGTAATGCTAGAACCACAGCGGCAGGGTGCGCGATGACCGCGGGCCTGGGTTGCAGATCGGGGGCCTGGGCTTGACCCAACTGGCGCTCGATCCAGGGAGAACGCACCGCCGCATCGGGTTCGTCTTCGAGAGCGAAAGACAAATCCACGATCGCGCTGCCGAAGTCCCGAGCAGTTTTCCAGGTTTTGTGGGTGCAGTCGGGATCCGATGCAAAAAAAGTGACATCTATGTTTCGGAATTCCTCTGCGCGTATCTTCTGAATGAAGGTGACTTCGTCCTGTATGGCCTCAAGCTGTCCTAGCGATTCGTCATCGTCGAGCAATTTTACGTCCGTACTAGGAAAATTGCGAGCGTCAAGAAGTTCGGCTACTTCTTTCCCCTTCAGAGTGCCTGCGCCGACGATGGCCACCCGGAAGAGCCTGGCGGTGTTTGCGCCTGCGGCCCGCGATTGCGCCGGTATTTTCACATTGGAAGTCACAGGGTTTGCGACGCCTCTTGATAGGGAGGAGGTGGGGGGTTGCGCTTGCGTCGGAAGACCCACTGCAAGCGCCAGATCACTCCTGACGCCATATACGCCAGGGCAGCAATAAAGAGCAGCCATTGCGAAAAGAACCACAATCCAGCGAACAGCAGCCCAAAAATGACGATGAGCCGGAAAGGCTGTCGTGCCCGCAGATCAATGTCTTTGAAGCTGTAGAAACGCCATGTGCTCACCATTAGATATCCGTCAGCGATGATAATGAGCATCCAGGTGATGCAACTCCATAAAGAGCTGATCGGATCACCGGCCGAAAAATGCACAACGGCGGCAATCACGCCAGCTCCCGCTGGAATCGGCATTCCCACGAAATACTTCTTGCCCGGTCGCCCGGGATTCGAGGGCTGCGGGTTGCTGGTAATGTTGAAACGCGCCAGACGGCTGGCGCCCGCAATCAGAAACAAGAAGCTTGCGATTGCGCCCAGTTGAATCATCTTGCCAGTCAATTCGGATGATCCTAAAAAGATGGGCAATTGCCGGAACCCCCACATCCACGCGAGCAGTGCCGGCGCTACTCCAAACGTGATCACGTCGGCAAGTGAGTCGAGTTCCCGCCCGAAATCGCTCGCGGTATGGGTAATACGCGCGATTCGGCCATCGAGGCCGTCTGCGATTACCGCGATGCCAATGGCTTTAGCTGCATTGTCGAAATGCGATGGGTCTTGCGGGGTTCCATGCGTGACTTGCAAAATCGCATAATAGCCAAGGGCGATGTTCGCCGTCGTAAATAGCGACGGCAATATGTACATGCCTTTACGCAACCGCTTGGGCGGGAGATCTTCCTTGCGACGCTTCGGAGTCAGGGGAGAATCGGGATCCATCATGTAACTCCTTGCGCCGCCCGTTCTGGCGACGGCGTTGGGGATGGTGTGATTGGCAAGTAAGCCAGTACACTTGAGCCGCCCTTTACGTGGTCTCCGATCCGGACCTGTACGTTCGCAGATGTCTCCATCAAAACGTCTACTCGCGAGCCGAACTTAATCATTCCGACCCGCTCGCCTCGGTTTACGTGATCGCCAATTTCTTTATTAAAAACGATTCTCCGGGCCAGCAAACCGGCAATTTGCTTGAAGAGTACGGTCTGACCTTCGCCATCGACTTCGACGATGTTCTGTTCATTCTCTTCGGCGCTTGCTGAGTCCATTGCATTCAAGAACCTGCCTTTTTGATAACGAACGTTCCTAATAACCCCCTGAATCGGCGAGCGGTTCACGTGCACATCGAAAACACTAAGAAAGATGCTGATTCGAGTGAAAGATTTTCCCAAAACCGCGATTTGAGAAACCGAGGTGACCTTACCATCGGCCGGGGACACCAAGGCTCCAGGCGTGCTCGCAATGGTTCTTTCGGGATCACGAAAAAACCACAGAAAGAACGCCGCCAATAGTATAGGAGGCCATGCCCAAGGCGGTCTGGTTAGCCAGCCGATCAGTGCTGCAGCCGCAAGCAAGGGAACAGCGTAGTAGTAGGCGTCGCGAACCATGCCAAATCAATTATAGTTTACGATCGACATTGCAGCGGTTGCGCAAGTTGAATAAAAAAGGGCGCTTATTTGCGCCCTCCCTGTTTACATAATGCCACGTTGTGGTAGCGTGACCGCTCCACCTGGTGAAGAAAAATTAAGCGACCTGGTTCGCTTGCCGGAACTGCCGCTCGATGCTCTGCATCTGGTCCTTGAGGCGGAGCTTCAGCTTCTTTAGCCTTACTTCTTCCAACTTCTCGTCGTCTGTGAGGAATCGCTTCTGGGTGAGTGAATCAAGGCGTTTTTCGTACTGCGTGTGCTCCATCGCCAATTTACGGAACTCTTCGTCATTGGCGACAAGCTGGTCTTTGGCAGTCAGCATCCAACAGACCTCCTAACCGGGTTTTGGACAGCTAAAGTTACCACAGGACCAGAACTGCTTCAACGCGATTTTCCCAAACACGGGGTTACAGCTGATGTCCTTCGGCATCAGTGTCCTGCGCAGAAATGCACACGCCGAGGTGCAGCTTAAGAGCAGTTGCGGCGGTAAACGACCGCGTTCTCCTCCGGGTTTCGATAGTACCCCCTGCGAAGGCCAACCCGCGCAAATCCCGACTTCTCGTACAAGGCATGTGCAGCCAGGTTCGACTCGCGCACTTCGAGAAAAATCTCCCGCGCACCGAACCGGCATGCGAGATTAAGCGATTCTTCCAAGAGTTGCATTCCCAGACCCTTCCGTCGAGTCAATTCGGCAACCACGAGGTTTTCAATTTCCCATTCCTGCGAGATGGCATGCAAAACCACAAAACCGCAAATTGCGCCGGGACGCTCAATCACGAGCACATTTCGTTTGGAGTTCCGTGAGAAAACCGCTTTGTATTGCTCTGCAGACCAGTGCGAAGCCGTGGCCGCGCCGCTCTCCATCCTCATTAAGGCGGGAATATCTTCGGTAGTAGCAGGACGGATGTGAAAATTAGGCATAAGAAATTGAGAAAGCGGCGATTTTCAAATGCCAATTTCCGATCGTCGATTGCTTAGGGTTTTCCTTATTCGATCACATACAAAAATCGACGGCCGGAAACCGGAAATTGAAAATTGAAGTTGTCACTTGTTCACCGCGAATATTTCGGCGTCTGACCGCCGTATATAGTTTGCCTCGAGTTCTTCAGGGGATACTATTCGCCCTTCGCGAATGCGACTCCAGCCAAGTCGCGCGATCGCGTCACTTCCCGGACGCTCTATGTGCTGAACGTGCAACCCCCGATTTTTGGCCGCTTCGCTGATCTGTTGATCGGGTGTGACGAGAAACGCTTTGTTGGTTGAGCAAAAAAGCTCTTGCTGCGTTATCAATCTCTCCGCCGCTATCTGGATCGTGCCGTTTGCACTTTCAAATTCGCCAATAAAAACTTCATTTCGCCCCGCATCCATCACTGCCAGGCCCTTTCCGGTCGAACTACTCAATCTGGCAATTACTTCCAGCAGCGACACGGCCACGATCGGTTTTTGCAGCGCTTCAGCAAGCGCTTTGATGGCAGCAAGGCCAACCCGTAAGCCGGTGAACGACCCTGGACCCGACGCGGCTGCAAACCCACCTATGTCCTGCTTGGTGAACCCATGCTTCTCCAGCAACGCCGCAATCTGCGGCACTAGCTGCGCCGAAAAAGTACCTCCGGTCAGCGGCACCATTTCGAAGGCCCTGCATTCATCGTCCGGGCCGCAGTCTGCGAGTGCGATGCTGCCGAATTTGCCAGAAGTGTCGATTGCCAGCAGAAGCATGTTGTCGAGGACAGGCCGTTAATATTCCAGAAGTCCGGTATGCATGGTCATTTTCCATGCGGGGCCTACTTTGCTGTATACCTTGCAGGCGCGCCCTTTCCAGTGAAAATCCTTGCCGTCGCGGTCACGCCAGAGAGTATCGACGTCAACAACGGCAAATGCGCCGTCACCTTGGTCGGAGATCTTGATATGGCGGATCACGCGGCGATTGTGAATCAGGCGATGAGTGTTAAACAGGTCCTGCCATACCTGCTTCCAGCGTTCAGCATTGAACCGGCCCAGAACCATGACCCACTCGGTGGGATCATGGGAGTGGCTATCTGGAGGCCAGGGCCAAACCATTTCCGGATGAAAGAGGCCGAGCAGTGCATCGGCATCCTGGGCATTCCATGCCTCGGTTTCACGATTGACCATATCGCGAATCTGCTGCTCAATTTCTTCTTGTCTGCCGTTCATCGATTCTTGTCGCCTTCAACCAGTTCCAGGAGTACGCCCCCTGCGCTTGAAGGATGCACAAACACGTAGCGATGCCCACCCGCGCCGATCTTGATCTCGTCTGAAACCAAGCGGACCCCGGTTTTTTTCAAGCGTGCGACCGCAGCGGGTAAATCGGGCACCCGCAGGGAAATGTGGTGCAGACCCTCTCCGCGTTTGGCAATAAATCTCGCGATTGCGGAAGCGTCCGAGATGGGCTCCAGCAACTCTAAGCGGCTTTCGCCAACAGGAACCATGACCAGACGCACCTGTTCGGCTTCTACTACTTCTTCCTGAGAGACAGTTAAGCCGAGCTTCTCGTAAATCTGCTTCGCTGTGGCGAGCGATTTTACAGCAATTCCGAGGTGATCAATGGCGAACATCTGAACTGTTTTTTTCCTCAGCAACTCGTAATTGTTGTCATCCCGAGCAAATTCGCGCTCGGCGAATCGATTCTTCGAGAATTGTCATTCCGAGCGGACTTCGACCCCCAGGGAATCTGCAGTTGTTAGGTAACCGAGCTACAGATCCCTCGGCTGCGACAATTCTCCAAGAATGGATGACACGTATCTAAGTAGCCTTTCCTAAGTTCGAGACAATGTCTTCAACCACCGTGTACGGATCGCATTTATGCTCGGCCACTTCAGTAGCAAGACGCGAAATCTTGCCGTCTGCCAGCTGCTCGTGGGCTTTATCGAGCAGCGCGTCGCGTAACATTTCCAGCAGACGCTGCTCCCAATTTTGTCGCTTGCGCTGAAAAGCTAGATTCTGTTTAAGAAGATGTGCTTCGTAATCAGCGATCGCTGCGGCCAATTCTGCCGTTCCTTGTCCTTCACTCGCTACTGTTTTTACAATCGGCGGAGTCCAGTTGTCGCTGCGTACAGCAAGCGACTGTAAGGCGCGAATCTCGCGCTCGACCCGTTCCGCTCCTTCGCGATCGCTTTTGTTGATCACGAAAATGTCGGCGATCTCCATGATACCGGCTTTGATGCTTTGCACATCGTCTCCCATGCCTGGGACCAGGATCACAATGGTGATGTCAGCGAGACGCACCACGTCGATCTCATCCTGACCGACACCTACGGTTTCGATGAGGACCAGGTCACGGCCGGAGGCATCGAGAACGGTGGCGACATCGGCTGTGGAGCGGGCCAAGCCGCCGAGAGAACCGCGGGTGGCCATGCTGCGGATATAAATTCCGGGATCGGAAAAATGGTCCTGCATGCGAATGCGGTCGCCCAGGATTGCCCCGCCCGTGTAGGGGCTTGTGGGATCGACGGCGATGATGCCAATGGTGCGATTGTCTTTGCGATAGTGCTTGGCAAGCTGATCGACCAGCGTGCTTTTGCCAGCGCCCGGCGCTCCGGTCAGGCCCAGAATGCGTGCTTTGCCGGTGTGCGGAAACAGCGCTTTCAGCAGATCAGTCCATCCCGGCTTTCGATTTTCGACTGTGCTGATGGCACGCGCGAGCGCACGCGCATCGCCGTTGCGCAGGTGCTTGATGAGGGCTTGGTAGTCGTGGGTCAAACTTTAGTGTAAAGCAAGCAGATGCGCGACCGAAAATCGTAGGCTGATGTGAACAATGGGCCGGGTTCGCGGGCTTACTCCTTGAGCAACTGCCTTGCGATCACCATGCGCTGAATCTCGCTGGTGCCTTCGCCGATCGTGCACAGCTTTACGTCGCGATAAAACTTTTCCGCGGGGTAGTCCTTGATGAAGCCATAGCCACCGTGAATCTGGACGCCTTCGTTGGCGCAGCGAACGGCAACTTCGCTGGCATAGAGCTTCGCCATCGAGGATTCCTGAGTCGTCTTCATGCCCGCATCTTTCATTGAAGCGGCACGAAATGTGAGCAGCTTGGCAGCTTCAATCTCCGTCGCCATGTCGGCCAACTTCCATTGAATCGCCTGGAAATCGCTGATCGCCTT
>Ga0070731_10000348_pt1 | contig 67964 bp, 56 predicted proteins | sample Coa_R1_2_FD_66448 | JGI IMG/M metagenome (GOLD analysis project Ga0070731, IMG submission 66448) | Surface soil microbial communities from Centralia Pennsylvania, which are recovering from an underground coalmine fire - Coalmine... | ecosystem: Environmental > Terrestrial > Soil > Unclassified ... | reverse complement strand
GGGTGTTTAAAAAGTGGGTGCGAGCGGAAAACGAGCGATTTTTGTTCGGATCGAGGCGCGAACTTCATGCGCTATTCGCAGGAGATAACGCTTGAAGTTCGCAACGAAGAGCCGGACAAAAAGCGCCGTTTTACGCCGCGCTCACTTTTTAAACACCCTCTAAGACGCAAATCTATGCACGCAGCCATCGTCCTCCCCGCGCGCCTAGCCTCGACGCGCCTGCCCAACAAACTCCTGCTCGACCGCTCCGGCAAAACCGTCCTCGAACACACGCTGGACCGCGCCCGCACTGCGCAAGCCGCATCGCACGGCCTGATCTCGCGCATCCTCGTCGCCGCCGACGATCCGCAGCTCATCGCCGCCGCGCAGCGCGCCGGCATCGATGCCGTGATGACTCGCCCCGATCACGCCAGCGGCACCGACCGCATCGCCGAAGCCGCCGAAAAACTGAGCGAAGACATCATCATCAATTTGCAAGCAGACGAACCGGAAATCGATCCCGCCAACGTCGTGCTTGTCGCGCGGTTGCTTGCTGAGTCTACCGGCGCGCCCGTGTCCACGCTCGCGGTCCCCATCTATGAAAACGCGCAGTTCCTCAAGACCAACGTCGTCAAAGTCATCGTCGCGTCCAACGGCAACGCGCTTTATTTCAGCCGCGCGCCGATCCCGCACGTGCGCGACACAGAGGTCGCACCGGTGTGGGTGCTCAACGGCAAAGCCGTTTACGGCTACCATCACCTCGGCCTCTACGCCTACCGCCGCGCGTTTCTGCTCGGTTACAAAAATCTTCCCGCCTCGCTGCTTGAAAAACTCGAAAAACTCGAACAGCTCCGCGCGCTCGAAGCCGGCTTCGCGATCAAAGTCGGCATCGTTCAATCCAATCCGCCCGGCATCGACACGCCGGAGGATTACGAGGCGTTCCTGGCCAGGATAAAGAATCGTGTAGTTATTTAGGAGCGGCGGCACTCTTGCCGCCGTTGTTAGCCGCGAGGGCATTCGGCGGCAAAAATGCCGCCGCTCCTATGAGCGAACCGGTTCAACGCATAGAATCATGTTCAGCATCGCGCAGTGACGCGCCCACAATTGCCCCGCGTTCAATCGTTGAGCTCGATCTTGCTGAGTAGCGCGCTGGACGACGACGGATTGAGCGCTTTTTTGATCTGATTCAACAATTGCTGCGAGTCGATGGGCTTGGTGACGAAGCCGACCGAGCCGACGAAGGGCGCGTAGGTCCGGTACAAGTTCGAATCGTACGCGGTCATGAATATGATCGGAATGCGCTGGCCTTGCATCTGCAAATGTTCGGCGATCCAAAAGCCGTCGCGTTCGGGCATGCGGATATCGCAGATCAACAAGTTGGGATGCGCGGAATCGATCAGCGGCAGCAGTTCCTTGTGGCCGGCGGCGGTCAGCACATTGTATCCCGCACGACGCACGATCGTCGAGACGACTTCAAGCACGTCTTCGTTGTCGTCGCACACCACGATCACCGTTTTGTCGTCGGGCGCTTTCGTGGGCGCCGGACGCACTTCGTCGCTGACATCCGTGGTTGACATGCGCGCTGCTCCTCGAATCGTCTCCTTCAAACATACCACACAAGCGAAAGGCCGTGCCGCATTGTGGAAGGATTTTTCAAAAAAACTTTCCCGCGATAATTTATTCATCGCCTCCCTCAAAAAACATGTTGAGCGCGAATGGTATGCCGCTGTTTTTGGAAAGCTTCGTTGCCGTGTTTGTTCGTGCTCTTGCACGACTGGAAATCGTTTAATTGACTTGAACGACCAGGCATTTCAGATAGCGCCCTTGATCGAAACCCGGCGGGATCGGATGGTCGTCAGCAGCCGAACGCCGCTCAAGCAGAGTGCCGCGGCGGCCAGAGTTGCGAAGGGCCGATGCGATCGCGCGCTCAAAATCGGTTTCCGAGATATTGCCGGAACACGAGCACGTAAAAAGCACGCCGCCGGGTTCCAGCAGGCGAAGCACTTGTGCATTCAAATCGCGATAGCCGGAGAGCGCGTGCATCACCGTTTCACGGCTGCGTGAAAACTTCGGCGGATCGACCACAATCGCGCCGAATTTACGGCCCGCCTCGCGCAGCATCTTGAATCCTTCGGTCCATTCGGCGTGATACAAATCGGCGTCATCGATGCCGTTTCGTTCGAGATTGGCTTTGGCCAGCGCCATCGCTTCTTCGCTCGAATCGATCAGCGTGACGGATTTGGCGCCGGCTTTCGCGGCGTGGAGCGCGAAGCCGCCGGAGTAGCAGCAGACGTCCAGTATGTCGCGGCCGCGCGCAAATTGAGCGAAGCGCTCGCGGTTCTGGCGCTGGTCGAGATACAAGCCCGTCTTCTGCCCGCAGCCGGAGCGCAGATCAAAGGCGTGTTCGAGTCCGTTGACGCGCGCAAATTCGATTTTATCGGGCGCGCTGCCGCGAAGCGGGCCGACTTTGGGCGGATCGAGCTTTTCGATCGCGCGCGCACGCGCGTCGCCGCGGTCGAAGATGCCCTTGGGCTTGAGGCGGACTTCGAGCAGATCGAGGATTTTTTCCAAACGGCGTTCGATGCCGGCGGTGCCGGATTGAACCGCGAGGTAATCGCCGTAAACGTCCACGATCAGGCCGGGCAATCCGTCGCCTTCAGAATTGATCAGCCGGAAAGCGGTGGTTTCATGGCTGCGAGCCGCGACCGCAAGGGAGCGGGCTTCGTCGGGCGCCTGCGGCCCGAGGCCCAGCACACCGATTCGCAACGCGAGCGCTTCGTCAATCCGCGCTGCAAGAAAATCATCCGTGATGAGTTCGTCGGCGCGCGAAAAGATTCGCACGGGGATAGCCGAGCCGGGCGAATAAAAGCCGCGCCCGAGGCAAGCATTGCGCTCATCGACCACGCGCACTTCGTCGCCGGCGACCGGCCGAGGACCGTCGAGACGCGCGATGGCATCGGCGAAAACCCACGGGTGCCCGCCGTGAAGCGGTTTGGCGCTGCCTTTTCGCAGGCAAACGGTCGGGAATCGTTCGGAGCGGGGCGGGGCGGGAGAGTGAATGAGTGTGGGCATGGTGAGGTGTGTAGGCAGGACAGTCCTGTCTGCCCGTCCCACACAATAAAAAAGGGAAAGAACTTGCGCTCTTTCCCTTTCCCATTGGAACAACTGTCTGCGGCACTACTTCGTGCCCGTTCCGCCTGTAGTGGGCTTCATCGTGCTAGTCGGCGTCGAAGTTGATTCGCCACAACCCACAAACGTCACGAGCATAACGACAGCCACGATCGCGAGAGCAAACTTGCGCATGTCTTCCCCTCCTCCAAAAAAGGTTTACCTGAAACACTTGACAACACTATAGCGACATTCCGTCCGCTGAGAAGCGGAAATTGCATAACCTTCAAAAAAATCTGGCGGAAAAAGAAACCGCCCGAAATAGCTCATTTTGGCGCGGGTGAAGCGGCCGGGGTTGCCATAGGCGTCGTCTTGCCATTTGTGCTGGTGGTTTCGGTGCTGCCGCAGCCCGTAAAAGCCCACGACAAGACGATCCCGACAAGGAAAAAAGCGAATTTGCGCATGGCAGACCCGTCTTTAAAAAGCGTATTTCGGTTAAACTGCACTGGACGCGCATTATATCCATTATAATAAATCCGTGAAGCACAATTTCCCGACGAATCGGAGCTGCTTATGAACCTCGAACGATCCTTCCAGGATTGGCAGTCTTACCGGAAATCGAATCCGGTCCAGGCCCATGCGGTCATTATCGAAACCGCCAAGGGCATCCTGACCGTGGACGTGGAAGGGCTGAAGTGGATGGTCGCGGCGCTGAGCGACGAGGAGCGCAAATTCTTTGTCGCGGCCCTCTACATCGAAGCCAACGCGATGCCGGAAGAACTTTACGAGCCGATGCTGCGCGCGGCGATCTATGAACTCAACCCGCTCCAAGTGCAGGCGTTCGTCGAGCCATGCGTAAAGGCCTTCGGCGTGCTGCGCGTGGTCCAGACGCTCGTGGATTATTTCGAACGCGGAACGGATTTTGAAAAGACCGGCGCCGTCAACGCGATGCACTGGGCCAGCGAGCGCAAATCGAAGACTGAATCGGGGCGGCACATAACCGTCGAGCCGAAACTGACGCAACTGCTGGATTATCGCCGTTCGCTGTATCTGCAGACATTCATCAAAAACACGGACGTCGATCTGCGCCGCGCGATCATCACCAACCTGGAACTCGACCCGCTGGGCGTGCCGATGATGATCCAGGAAATGCTCGACAAAGTGATCAGGGCCGCACGCACGCATCCCGACGAATACATCCGCCACCGCGTCGAAGTACAGTTGCACCGCTCTCCCTCAGCTTATCCGCTCCCGCCGCGCAAGCGAGCCGGCACGCAGATCATGAACCGGAAGTCGGGATGGTGGCAGCAACTCTGGAAGTGAAACGACCATTTGTCTTTTGGCAGTTGTCATTTGTGATTTGTCATTGGAGATGCGTGGCGCGCGTGAGAAATGGCAAATGACAATTGCCCAATCACAAATGACAAATGGTCTGTTCTCGGGCCTTGCGTCGAAGATCACGCTTCCGTTTTTAGCGCTGTTTGCGGCGTTGCTGCTGGCGCTCGGCTGGATTCTGGCGCGCGAGATTCTTTCGGACGTGGAAGCGCGCGTTGAGAACGATCAGCGCTTCATTCTGGAGATCGCGACGTTCCCCGGATGGCCGGTGGGCGAAGAGTCGCTGCGGCGCTTGATCGATTCGGCGCGCCCAAAAGACGAATCGCGCAGCGCCGGCACATCCAGCGAATTCATTGTGCTCCAAAATGGCGCGACACCGCTGACCACGCTGGCGCGCAATGAGGCGACCGGGCGCGCGCTGTACGAGGCGATGCTTTCCGAGCTTTCGACGCATCCTGAATTGGAGCCGCGCGGCGAGGAATTGCAGCGCCATCGCGTAAAATTGGCCGGCCTGGATTATTTGTTGCTGGCCACCTCGCGCACACCGCGCGGGACGGGCGGCGCGCCGCGGCGATTTTTTCTGCTGCATCCCTATTCTGAAATCGAACAAGCGAAGAACCGCGCGCTTTGGCGCATCGTCGGCTTGGGCGCGGCGGGGCTGGCGCTGGCGGCGGGACTGGGCCTGGCGCTGGCGTACTGGATCGCGCAGCCCGTGCGCAGACTGGCGGCCGCGGCGCAGCGCGTCACGCGCGCGGGCTTGAACGAACCGCTCGATGCCGCGCTCAGCGGCACCAGCGCGAAAACCGGCGGCGAAATCGGGGAGCTGGCGGAGGCCTTTCGAAGCATGATCGAGAGCCTGCGCCGCTCGCAGGCCGATCTGCTGAAAGCGGAGCGCCTGGCCGCAATCGGCAAACTGGCCGCGAGCGTCGCGCACGAAATTCGCAATCCGCTGACAAGTTTGCGCATGACCGTGGAGCTGCTCGCCAAAAGAGACGCTGAGACGCGGGGACGCGGAGGTCCGGAGCCGGGCGGACTCGACACGCGCGAGGCGTATCGGATTATTCTCAACGAGATTGACCGGCTGGGCTTGGCCGTCGAGGAACTGCTGACGTTTGCGCGGCCGCGCGCGCCGCGGAAAGCGCCGTGCGATTTGAACAAGCTCTGCGCCGATACGCTGCAATTTCTCGCCCCGCAACTGGCGCACGCGAAAGCCCGTTCAACGCTGGAATCGGATGCCGCGATGCCGCGCGATTTGATGCTGGATGCCGGCAAAATGCGGCAGCTTCTGGTGAATTTGATTTTGAATGCGCAGCAGGCGCTGGTGCGCGGCGGTGAAATTGTGGTGCGGACAAAATGGAATGCAGAGACGAAACGCGCAACGATCGAAGTTCAGGATTCCGGACCCGGTGTACCCACCGAATTGCGCGATAAGATTTTCGATCTGTTCGTGACCACTAAGGATGGCGGCGGCGGGTTGGGACTGCCGATCGCGAAACAAATCGCCGAGGAGCACGGCGGAGCGATTGGATTTGATAGCGCGACGGGGCGGACAGTGTTTCGAGTCGAGGTTCCGGCTGATCAACCCGTGTGACGCACAATATACGCGCTGTTTTCAATCGTAAGATTTGGATTGAAATACGGATCGTCGGGAAATCGCGCGAGCCACAATTTCTCGAACCGCTCGATTTCTTTCGGTTCGACGCCCTTGGGGCGGCTGAGCGATTCGTAGTGATAGAGCTGCGCGTGCGGCGTGTAGACGATGCGTTTTCCGGCGGCGATGAGCTTCATGCAATAATCCACGTCGTTGTAATTGAGCGGAAAATCCTCGTTCAATCCGCCCACGAATTCAAAGACGCTTTTGCGCGTCATCATGCACGCGCCGGTGACGGCGAGGACGTTGCGGTGCACGGCGTTGCTGAAAAAATAACCGGGATCGCCGCCAGGGAAACAATAATAGGGGTGGCCGGGCTTGCCGCGCATGACCAGCACGCCGGCGTGCTGCAAGCGGCCGTCGGGGAAAAGCAGCTTCGCGCCGACTGCGCCGATGCCGTCCTGCTGCGAGAATTCGAGCATCGCCTCGAGCCAGCCGGGCGTGATGATTTCCATGTCGTCGTTCATGAAAAGCAGATGTTCGCCGGATGCGTGGCGCGCGCCGAGGTTGTTCACGCGCGACCAGTTGAAGGCGTCGGAATACGAAACGCGGCGGATGCCGGGCGCTGTGAAACGCGCTTCCATTTCCGCTGGCATCTGGTTGCGATGAAGAATGATGATTTCGAATTCGCGCCAAGTGCTTTTGTCGAGGATGCTCTGGATGCAGCGCTCAAGGTAATTGATCTCACGGCCCTCGACGATTTTCGGCGCGCAGGTGCTGGGGATGATGATGCTGATTTTGGGCTTGCCAATGATTTCGAAGCGCACGCAATGAAAGCCAGGCGCGGGGCCGTCTTCGACGGAGCCGCGCGCGCCGGCGCGTTCAAGATGTTCGCGCAGAGAACGCTGCGCGGTCAAGTGCGCTTTGGGTTTCGCGGCGCTGCCGGCGGCGGTGGATGTGGGCAACATGCGCCAATGGTAGAGGATGTCTTGAAGATGATGGACGCGCTGCGTTCTTTCGAGCAGGCGCAGCACAAGATCGTAATCCTGCGCAGTGTCGAACGCGCTGCGGTAGCCGCCGACGGCGCGCACCAGCGACGCGCGATAAACGCTGAGATGGCAGGTGTACATGCACGACAAAAACAATTCCGGCGACCAATCGGGCTTGAAGAACGGTTCGACGTGCCGTCCGGTCATGTCGATTTTGTCTTCGTCGCTGTAAATGTAATCGAGGGTCGGATCGGCGACGATGGCTTTGGCCGTTTCGAAGAGCGCGTGTTCGGCAAGTTCGTCGTCGTTGTCGAGCGTGGCGAGGAATTCGCCAGTGGCCAGATCCAGCGCGGAATTCGACGCGGCGGAGATGTGCCCATTTTCTTCGCGGTAGACGACTTTGATGCGCGAATCTTTCTTCGCGTAGTCATCCAGAATCGGGCGGATGTGCGGCGCGGTGGATTTGTCGTCGGCGATGCACAGTTCCCAGCGCGGATAAATCTGATTGAGCACGGAGTCGATGGCTTTGCGCAGATAAATTTCAGGAACATTGTAGACGGGCATGATCACGCTGATCGTGGGTGGATTTTCCCACAAAGCGATTTCATCGCGCATGGCGGCGCGGCGCTCGGGCGTGAGCGTGTGCCGCGCGCGCCAGGCTTCGTAGGCGTTCTGTGGAATTGAGGCGTCCGGCGGAAAAAGCTTCTGGCGGAATTCTTTCAGCTTGAAATTCAGCAGGAGTTTGAAGCCGTATTTGAGCGAGCGGCCAAAATTGCGCCGCGCGCGCATGTCGCTCCATTTCCATTTGAGCGCTTCAAGCCACATGCGGATGTCGCTGAGCGGCTGCGCGGAGAAATGGAGCAGTTTGAAATCCATCGGCACGTCGGCGGGGTCGAAGCGCAGCGCGCGGACGGGGCGTTTGAGTTTGACGTATTTGATGGTCTCGCGTTTGCCGGAGGCGTCGGAAAGAAAGACGGAATCTTTTTCTGTGAATCCGTCGCCGCTGTCCCAATAGAATTGTGCGAGCCCGCTGCGTTCGCTTTCGAGTTGTGCGGCGACGCGCATCCATCCAGGCGAGAAATTTTTGGCGACGGTAAAGAAGGGATCGCGGCCCAGCGAGCGCCACGCGCCGTTCCCATTGGGGAGCGCTTCGATTTGGCCGCCGGGTTTCAAATCGTCCTGCGTCGCGCCGCCGAAGGCCCAGAAGACGCGCCCGCCTCGAACGAAGGGACGCGCGATCGCGCAGGCGATTCGATACGCACCGCGCACGAAACGGTAGGGCAGCGGGAGCGATTTGAGCGCGAATTCCTGAATCGCAAATTTTCCGCGCATGTGGATGTCGATGCGAATCGCACGGACCTCGCGGCCGAAGGTTACGGATTTGAGCGCGCCAAGTTCGCCGCAGTCGTGATCGAATTCGAGGATCGGACGCGGCGCAAGCCCGTCGCCGCTATCCGCAAAAAACGCGAGCTTTACGCGCGCTTCGGCGCTGGTGATATGAAGACGGATTTGATAGGCGCCGGGTTTAAGCTTCAACGGCAGAGTGAAATGCGGCGAGTCGCCAGACGCGACCCATTCGCCGGCTTTGCCAGTGCCTGCGATTTCAGGAGAGGGAATCAGGGCGTCGGCGCGGATGGTTTCAGGAAGAATGCGCTGTGAGAGCGAATACGGGACGGCGCCGGACTTCAAGTTGACCTCGAATTGTGAACCTTAAACGGCTATAGTACACGAATGAGGATGCGGGACAACTGTCTGTAGTCCCGCCTTCAGGCGGAATGGTAAAGAGCGTTTAATCGATCGGAGTTTGCGTGAAAGCGATTAAAGGAATCATCCTCGCCGGCGGAACGGGTTCGCGTTTGTTTCCGCTGACGCGCGTGACGAACAAGCATCTGCTGCCGGTCGGCCCGAAGCCGATGATCATGCATTGCGTGGAGAAACTTACAGACGCCGGCATCAAGGAGATCATGATCATTACCGGGCCGGAGCACATGGGCGCGATTGTGAATCTGCTCGGTTCCGGAAAAGATTTTGCGTGCCATTTCACCTACCGCGTGCAGGACGAAGCCGGCGGGATCGCTCAGGCGCTGGGGCTTTGCGAAGCGTTCGTCGGGCAGGACCATTGCTGCGTGATCTTGGGCGACAATATTTTTACCGCGTCGCTGAAGCCGTACGCGGAGCGCTTTAAAAGCGTCAATGCCGGCGCGATGCTGCTGCTCAAGCGCGTGCCTGATCCGGGGCGGTATGGCGTGGCGGAGCTTTCGGCGGACAAGAAAAAGGTCGTCGGCATCGAGGAGAAGCCGAAGCAGCCGAAGACCGATTACGCGGTCACGGGGATGTATTTTTACGACGCGTCGGTGTTTCGCGTGATCAAAACGCTGAAGCCCAGCGGCCGCGGCGAATTGGAAATCACGGACGTGAACAATCATTACGTGGCGCTGAACGCGCTTCAATGGGACGAACTGCCGGGCGAATGGACGGACGCGGGGACCTTTCCGTCGCTGTTGAAGGCGAATGAGATTATGGCGCATTTGTTCAAGTAGGACGGGCTGCCAAGCCCGTCCTGATTCGGGTTCTGTCGCCTGGCATAAATTCGGACGGGCTTGGCAGCCCGTCCTGCTTTTGCTGGAGCATGAATGAAATTATTGGTCACCGGCGCAGCGGGGTTTATTGGGTCGAGCTTTGCGCGCTTGAGCGTGGAGTTGGGGCATGACGTCGTCGTGCTCGATGCACTCACGTATGCGGGGAATCTGGCGAATCTGGAGCCGATCAAGGGGAATGCTCGCTTTAAATTCGTGAAGGGAGATATTCGCGACGGGAAATTGGCGCTGGAATTGTTGACGTCGCTCAAGCCGGACGCGCTGGTGAATTTTGCAGCGGAAAGCCACGTGGATCGTTCGATCATGGATGCGTCGCCGTTTGTGAGCACAAACGTGGGCGGCACGCAAGTGCTGCTGGATGCGCTGAAAAAATCGGGAATCGCGACGCGCTTTTTGCAGGTGTCCACGGATGAAGTGTACGGTTCGGCCGATGACAAGAAGCCGTTTACCGAGCGGCATTATTTGAAGCCGTCGAGTCCTTACGCGGCGAGCAAGACGGCAGCGGATTTGTTTGTGCTGGCGTTTCAGCACACGTACAAACTGGACGCGCTGATCACGCGCTGTTCGAACAACTACGGGCCGTACCAATTTCCGGAGAAACTCATTCCGCTCTTTACGACGAATCTGTTCGAAGGAAAAAAAGTGCCGGTCTACGGCGACGGCATGCAGATTCGCGATTGGATTCATTGCGACGATCACAGCCGCGGCGTGCTCGCGGCGCTGGAGAAAGGCAAAAGCGGCGAGGTGTACAATCTGGGCGGCGGAAACGGCACGCCAAATATTCAGATCACGCGCATGTTGTTGAAGCTAACCGGGCGCGATGAATCATCCATCCAATTCGTGCAGGACCGGCCCGGGCACGACCGCGTGTATTTAATCGATCATTCGAAGGCCACGCGCGAGTTGAGCTGGGTGCCGCAAGTTTCGTTTGAAGCGGGATTGGCGGAAACGGTGACGTGGTATCGCGCGAACCGCGCGTGGTGGGAAGCGGTAAAGTCGGGGGAGTATCAGGCGTATTATGAAAAGCAGTACGGGAAGTGAACGGACCATTTGTCATTTGTCATTTTTGATTTGTCATCTGTCATTGGGGTTGGCGCTGGAGAGTTCATGGTCACGAAGAAAGTCTTGTTGATTGGCAAGGGACACTTGGGAAGCTGGCTGAAGGAGCACTGGCGCATTCCCGCGGAGTTGCATTGGGCGCGGGAGATGGCGGAGCTTGATATCGAGACGCTGCGGCGCTTGCAGCCGGACGCCGTGATCAACACGGCGGGGAAGACGGATTTGCGCTGGTGCGAGGATAATCCGGCGGAGTGTTTTCGCTGCAACGTGAGCGCCCCAATCGGCGTATACCGCGCGGTGAAGGCGGCGTTCAACAATCGCGTCCCGTACATTCATTTGAGCAGCGGGTGCGTGTGGGATGGGCCGTTTCGTCCGGATGGGAAGCCCTTCGGCCCGAACGATCCGGCGACGCCGGCATGTTTTTATTCGTGGACCAAAGCCGCCTGCGACGCCCTGCTGATGGCCGAAGCGAGCGCGCCGATCGTGGCGCTGCGCCCCCGGCAGGTGTATTCGCCGCTGCCGTCCGCGCGCAACACGCTCACAAAGCTCAACACCTATCCGAAGCTTTTGGACACCCCCAATTCGATGACCAGCGCGGAGACGATTGCGCGGACGATTGAGATTATTCTTTCGTCGAACGATGCGAAAGTGTGGAACCGGATCATGAACGTGTACGAGCGCGGCTATTCGTCGCCCTATGAAGTCGGCACTTTTCTGGCTCAAGCCGGTTGTCGCGCGATGCCGGAAAACCTGACAAAGAACGAATTGGATTCGTGGCATAAACCCAAGCGCGTGGACGCGGTGATCGAGGATGCATTTTTTGAAACGCTGGTGAAGCCGCCGACGGTGCAAGCGGAGTTGAAGCGGAATATTGCGCTGTTCGCGGAAGCGATTAAAAAGAAGCTTGGCTAATGAGCTTCCGCGGTTTCCTTGGCCTTCATCTTCTCAAGCCAAACCGCCGAGGACTTGTCCGCCCGCTTGGAATGCGGTCGTATAACGCCTATGCCGCAGTCAAACTCAAGTCCTATTTCGATCCGGTCTTTTCCGCGGCACTTTGGAGAATTCTCTCGAGCAGGAACCCGTGCTCCCAGGTGTTCAATTCGTCAACGCAAATTGCACCGTCGCCAACGACAATCTTGTCTGAATTCATTGGCAGTAACTTCGCGGAACATGTATCCGCGCCGATTCCTTGAACTACTGCGAACGCGATCACCATATTATCGTGTAAAATTCCGAAGCAGCTCCGCAACGCGACGTCCTTGCTTCCCGCTGCCAGCGTCACCTTGTCTTTGTCCGCGCTTATGGCGATGACCTTGGTTTTAAAAGCCTGAGGTTCCGGTTCGGTCAAGGGCACGGCTGAGTCGCCCTTTTTAATCGGAAATCCTTCTTCCGATTTGGGCTGAAGGATCACACGTGCCGAACACATGTCCGGCCAGACCTTATCGACCTGCACTGTTCCAACAAATTTGCCGCAATGAAGCGCGCGGAAGTGGTTGCCCGGCTTCACGCCCTGGGTTGATCCAGCAGAAAGCATGACGAGGTTCACTTCGGCTTTGGCCGCAAGCACTCTAATGCCGGAGCCGTTCTCATGCGGGGACGAAACAACCGGCGCTTGAGCGCAAGCTGGCGTGTCGGGAGCCGCGCGCGGCGGCGCGCAATCGCATTCGGAATGATCGCAAGAGGCAAGCACCAGCGCGAGGGCCGGCGAGCAGAAGAGCAGTTTCAAGCGCATGGTAAGTTCTCCGCTCGTACTGACGCGGATTTTCGAAAAATGCGCCGCGAATTTTGAGAACAGGCGCTGCGTTAATGCGCGGCTTCCGCGCTTTCCTTGGCCTTCATCTTCTCAAGCCAAACCGCCCACGACTTGCCCGCAGCGGTATCCACGCCGGAGAAAAACAGGCCGGCGATGTCCTTATAAAAGACTTTGATTTTATCGTCGCGGTCCGCGGGAAACATTTCGACATACGGTTCGGGCACCGCCGATTCGCGGTTAAAAATATAACCGACGACTTTCGTGCCGTCCTTCAGCGTGATCGTAATATCGCCGCGGTAGTCGAACGCTTTTTCGAGCGCGTCGTACAATTCTTCCTTCGACGCGAGCGACGGATTCCATTTTTCGAGGGATTTGATTTCTTCGGGCATCGTTTCTACCACTCAGCACTCAGGACTCAGCACTTCCATTTTTACAATCCGTGCGCCATCGCCGCCTTCGCCGTCCGAGCGAATCCTTTCAGCGAGCCGAATGTCTCATCGACCGCCGTCGGTTCGTAGCCGCAGTGGACCATGCAGTCCTTGCATTTTTCGTTGCCGCTCTTGTGGCCGTACTTGTCCCACTCGGTCAGTTCCATCAATTCTTTGAACGTCTGGACGTAACCTTCCTGCAAGAGGTAGCAGGGCTTCTGCCAGCCGAAGATGTTGTACGTGGGGTTGCCCCAAGGCGTGCATTCGAAATCGACGTGGCCTTGCAGGAATTCGAGGAAGAGCGGCGAGAGGTTGAACTTCCAGCTCTTCTTGCGCTTGGCGAGCAAATCGCTGAAGAGCTTGTGCGTTTTTTGTCGCTGTAGAAAATGGCTCTGGTCCGGCGCTTTTTGATAACTGTAGCCGGGCGAGAGCATCATGCCTTCGACGCCCAGCGCCATCATGTCGTCGAAGAACTGTTCGTAGTGCTTCGGATCGGCGCCGTCGAAGAGCGTGGTGTTGGTCGTGACGCGGAAGCCGCGTTTCACCGCCGCTTTGATTGCGCTGACGGCCACGTCGTACACACCTTCTTTGCAGACGGCGAAATCGTGCTCCTTCTTCGGGCCGTCCATGTGGATCGAAAAAGTGAGGTAGGTGCTGGGCTTGAACTGGTCGAGTTTTTCTTCAAGCAAAATCGCGTTCGTACAGAGGTAAATGTACTTCTTGCGTTTCACGAGGCCTTCGACGATTTCGACGATTTTGGTATGCATGAGCGGTTCGCCGCCGGGGATGCTGACCATCGGAGCGCCACATTCATCCACGGCTTTGAAGCATTCTTCGGGCGTGAGTTCTTTGCGCAGGATGTGGCCGGGGTATTGAATTTTGCCGCAGCCGGCGCAAGCGAGGTTGCAGCGCATGAGCGGTTCGAGCATGAGCACGAGCGGGTAGCGCTCAACGCCGCGCAGTTTCTTGCCGAGCACGTAGCTGGCGACGGTCCACATCTGAGACAACGGAACGGCCATGACAGACCCCTTCGAGACGAAAGCGACGCAAAGCAAAAGCCATTGGCGATAAGACGTGGCGATAATATCCGAGATGGCGGGCGATTCAACTGATTTGTTCGTAGTCCCGCCTTTAGGCGGTCTTGTGATTGAAACGAAGTCACAGGCGCCGATTCAAAGGCAACATCAACTTCAGCCATTCGGGAAGGAATTCGCAGAGAAGCGTCAGAAAAAATAACAGTGCTACGGCGACGAGGATGTTGCCGATGATTTTTGTCGTACTAAACGACCACGATATTTCGCGCTTGTTCGACTCGCGCAATTTGGCGAATTCGTCCTCGAAAAGGTACACCTCCCATTCATTCGCATTCCGAGGCGGGCCATACACATCGACGAGCAGCACCTTGGTCGCCGCGACGAACGGCCACCCGTAATGATCCGTCGATGTCGTGCAATCACGCTGACATTTTGAGTAAATTTGTTCATGGTATTCAGTGACGTCTTTGGAATCGTACAAAAGCCGCGGGAAATCCAACGAGGTTGACCCGATTATCAACTGAGATCCCGAATCCGCCACGGTTCGCGGAACGCGCACGTTCGGCAGCACGTTAGTTCCCACCAATGCCCCTGCCGCAATCATCACGATCAGCGCGGTGCTGAGATGAAACCGAAGGAAGCGCATGGATTCACAATTCCCAAGCTAAACCAGCGCGCATCTGCGTGTGATTCGGGCATGGCGTTGAATGTCCCGTCCCCGCGAATTATAGTGAGGCGGAATTCGGAAAGTCCAGCGCATGAAACAAAATTCGCAAGCCGAATCCCCTCACCCCGGCCCTCTCCCCCAAGGGGAGAGGGAGACGCTTCCCTTCGGGCCGCTCAAGCGCTTCGGACTCATGGGCGGATCGTTCGATCCGGTTCATGTTGGACATCTGTCCATTGCGCAACAAATATTCAACGCGCTAAAGCTAGAAAAAGTCATCCTGATTCCGGCGGCGACGGCGCCGCACAAGCGCGAAAACGGAATGCATGCGCCGGCTGAAGACCGCATGGAGATGTGCCGGTTGGCGGTGCATAACATGCACGGGTTGGAGGCCAGCGATTTTGAACTCAAACGCGGCGGGTTGAGCTACACCGTCGAGACGGCGCGGCAGGTGCGTGCGGCGTACGGACCGGCCGCGGAGATTTATTTTCTGATTGGATCCGACAGCCTGGCCGATTTGCCGATGTGGTACGAAATCGACGAATTGCTCACGCTCGCACGCTTCGCGGTTGCCGAACGGCGCGAATCGCCGATCAAGGAATCGCTGTGGAAGACGTTGAAAGAGGAGTTGGGCGCGGAGGCGGTGAAGATGCTGCGCGATGGCGTGGCGAACGTTCAGCGCGTGGACATCAGTTCGACGCAGATTCGCGAATTGCTGGCGCGCGGCGAAAAAATTCCGGGGTATCTGCGGCGCGACGTGGAGGAATATATTCGGAAGAAGAAGTTGTATGGGGCGAAATGAACGACGGGTTTTTTCTTGGCGATTCGCCATTTATTGGCGTCTTTATGACGTCTCCATTTCAAAGAGGTCATTATGGGCACGAATTTGTCCATTGTGGCACTGGTCCTCACGTCAGTCGCCGCCGCTTCCGAAGTGTCCGAGAAAGTGGACGGGCCATTTCGCATTCTTTTCACGGATGCACGTCTGCTCGACGTCAAGCGCAAGGAATCGACAGATTGGTTCAGCTACTCGATTTCGGTGGGCGGCGCCAGCGCCAAGATTGTCACGTATGAACTGACGCTCTCCGACGATTTGAACAAGAAATTTAAAGTGACGTTCAACGATCAAGGCAAGCTCACTCACGCGGACAAATATTCGACGCGCATGGGCAGCCTGCCACAAGTGGTTCAAAGTGCGATCGAAAAGAGCGCGCCTTCGGCGGGCGCCGACGCGGTCGTGGAAGCGAGGGTCAGTTATCTTCGCGACGGATTTTACGGATACAAGATCGCGGGCAAGCTCGACGGCAAAAAGCTGGAGCTCGAAGTGCCGATCGTACCCTCGAAGATTGTCCCGACGGCGATCGTCAAAGGCCTGAATAAACGCGTTCGCGTCTCAAAACCCGAAGACAAGCCGACGGACGAGAATACGGTCGAGCTTTGGTCCGAGAGCACGCCATACTCCGCGAAATTTACCTATGCGTGGAAGCAAACCTCAGGAGAGGAATTGAAACTGCCGGCCGCGGACCTGACCGGGCACACACTGAAGTTTCGCGTTCCAAAACCCGGAAAATATGCGTTTCAACTGACGGTGAACGATGGCTATCAGGCCAGCACGTCCGACGAATTCCGTTTGGAGGCGTACGATTCAAAATAGGCTTCGCTATTCGGGCAGTTGCTCGTGCCCGGTGATGCGGCGGTAGGCGTCCACGTATTTTTCGCGCGTTTTCTGCACGATCACTTCGGGAAGGGGCGGCGCGGGCGGAAGTTTGTTCCAGCCGATGCCTTCCAAATAATCGCGGACGAACTGCTTGTCGAAGCTGTATTGTGTCTGGCCCGGCGTCCATTGTTCGCGCGGCCAGAAGCGCGAGCTGTCGGGCGTGAGCACTTCATCGACTAAGATGATCTGCCCGTCACTCTGGCCGAATTCGAATTTCGTATCGGCGATGATGATGTTTTTCGAAAGCGCGTGTTCGGCGGCGCGTTTGTAGATGCTGATCGAGAGATCGCGCAGCTTTTCGGCGTTAGCCTGGCCGATGGCGCCCGCCGCCTGCTCGAAGGTGATGTTTTCGTCGTGGCCTTCGGTGGCTTTTGTGGCGGGGGTGAAAATGGGCTGATCGAGGCGCGATCCGTTTTTTAATCCGCGCGGAAGCGGGATGCCGCAGACGCTGCCTTTTTGCTGGTATTCTTTCCAGCCGGAACCCATCAAGTAACCGCGCACCACGCATTCGATCGGAAACACTTTCGCTTTGACGACCAGCATCGAGCGGCCCGAAAGAATCGCGCGGTGTTTTTCAAGGCCGTGGCCCATCAGTTCAACGTCGGCGGTGATCAGGTGGTTGCGCGGGTTGTCGCCGAGGAAACTGAACCAGAATCGCGAGAGGCCGTTGAGGACGCGGCCTTTGTCGGGGATGGGCGTGGGAATGACCGAATCGAAGGCGCTCAGGCGATCGGTGCTGACGATCAGAAGTTTGTCGCCGAGGTCGTAGACATCGCGGACCTTACCGCGCGCCAGCAGCTTGAAGCCGGGCAGATTGGTTTCGAATATGGGGTCCATTGTGGCTGTGTCTCCACAAATAGTATAGTCGCGGTTGAGCGCAGTGAAACTCAGATAAAATAAATTATCGAAAAATTCATCTGTGTTTGACTGCGTCAAAGCTGAGGAGCGGCGGCACTCCTGCCGCCCTGCGTTAACGGCGGCAAGAGTGCCGCCGCTCCTGAGTTTACGTTGCTTTATGCGAAGCGTTTGGCGACGTCGTCCCAGTTGATCACGTTCCAGATCGCCTTGAGGTAATCGCCGCGCATGTTCATGTATTTCAGATAATAGGCGTGTTCCCAGACGTCGATGCCGAGCAGGGCTTTTTTGCCTTCCATGACGGGGCTGTCCTGATTGGCGGTGGAGTAGACTTCGAGTTTGCCGTCGCCGGTCTTGGCCAGCCAGGCCCAGCCGCTGCCAAAGCGTTTCATGCCGGCGTCGTTCATTTTCTCGGTGAAGGTCTTGAAGTCGGTGAACGTGGATTTGATCGCGTCGGCCAGCGTGCCTTTGGGTTCGCCGCCGGCTTTTGGCCCGAGGCTTTCCCAGAAGAGCGTGTGGTTGTAATGGCCGCCGCCGTTGTTAATCACGCCCTGGCGGATCGCTTCGGGCACTTTGGCGGCTTTGTTGGCGAGGAGTTCTTCGATGCTGAGCGCCGTAAGATCGGCGTGGCCGGCCAGAGCCTTGTTGAGGTTGGCGACGTACGCGGCGTGGTGCTTGTCGTGATGGATTTCCATGGTCTTGGCGTCGATGTACGGTTCAAGCGCGTCGTAGGGGTAGGCGAGCTTGGGCACTTCGAAGCCCTCCGCGTGTGCGTGCGTGCCGAAGAGCGCGCCGCCGGCGACGACGGCGGCGGAGGCGGCGATGCCGGTGGCGAGGAAGGAACGGCGATGAATCAACGGAACGTGCTTGGCGTGCTCAACCATGATCTTGGCTCCTTTTGATTGTGTAATGCGTCAGTTCAAATTCAAATCTTCAATGCGCAATGGGCGGCGCGAACTGTGGTACACGCGCAAAACGCGAACAATTGCCCGCTGCTTATCGACCTGAAACAAAATGCGGTACGCCGAACGCTTGTTGCCGTACAAACACTGCCGTACCTCCACTATCCACTTTTTTCTTTTGAAATTCTTGAGCAACGGGAAAGCGCAAAGGTGCTTCGGACAAAGCAAGAATTGCGGATTCCAATCCAAGATACCACGCGCTCGCATAGGACACGGAGGTTTCCGCTTTCAGCCAATGATATGCAACTTCCATATCGTCATTTGCTTTTGGCATGATTTCGACGCGGAATTCCAAGTTTCCTCCGCAACTTTTCAAATGCCTTTGCCGCTGGCACGCCTTCGCCGCGTTCGCCCTGGCGAATAGCTTCCCGCAACTGTTCCAAATCCCATGCTTTTAGCAGTTCTTCGTACACCGCGGGACCCATGACGATGGCTCCCGCCTTTCCATTGACCGTCAGCACCATGGGACGCCCGGATTTACTCAGCCGCTTGGTGTACGCCTTGGCATTTCGCTGAAAATCGGTCAGCGAACGAATGTCGTTCATTTCAATCATGGAATCCTCCGTTCGTCAGGCGTTTGCCAGCATCGAATTCCATGTTCTAAACATGCTTTAACTCGCAGTCAATCCCAAAAATGCGTTGAACCGGTTTGTTCATAGGAGCGGCGGCACTCTTGCCGCCGTTGTTAGCCGGGACGGCATTCGGCAGCAAGAGTGCCGCCGCTCCTAAATAACTGGTTCAACTCATCCAAAAATGAAATGGAGGAACGGCGTTCCGTTCCTCCATCTACACCAAAACGTGTCGAATGTTACGCCTTGAAGCGCTTGTTCACTTCCGTCCAGTTGACCACGTTCCAGATCGCGTTCAAGTAATCCGGGCGGCGGTTCTGGTATTTGAGGTAGTAGGCATGCTCCCAGACGTCGATGCCGAAGACCGGCACGTCGCCGGTCATGATGGGCGAGTCTTGATTGGGCAGCGAGTAAACTTCGAGCTTGCCGCCTTTCTTGACCAGCCACGACCAGCCGCTGCCGAAGCGCTTGGCACCGGCGTCGTTCATCTTTTCTTTCAATCCGGCCAGTCCGCCGAAGGTGCTCTTGATCGCGTCGCCCACATCGCCGCTGGGTTCGCCGCCGGCGTTCGGCCCAAGCACGGTCCAGAAGAGCGAATGGTTGGCGTGGCCGCCGCCGTTGTTGATCACGGCCTGGCGGATCGCTTCGGGCACCGCCGCGCACTTGTCGGCGAGGAGTTTCTCGATGCTGAGGCTCTGCAGCGCGGCCTGGTCTTTGAGCGCATTGTTGAGGTTCGTCACGTAGGCGTTGTGGTGCTTGCCGTGGTGAATCTCCATGGTCATCTTATCGATGTGCGGCTCCAAAGCGTCGGTCGCGTAGGGCAGTGCAGGCAAGGTGAATGCCATGGGAAAATCTCCTTTATGTTTGGTGAGGGGACGAGTGAGGACGATCTGAGACGCGGCCCGCCTCCCCCGCGGCGGGCTTCAATCGTTGTTATAGCGCGGTTATGCGTGATGAAAACTAATTAATCAATCGCGAAAATGAAAAGATTGCGCGAAGGCTCCATGAAACTGTCTTCTCAAAATTGAAAACGGGTGCGGCGCCCGCAAATCTGCGGTTAATTTTTTTACGCTGTCCGATATGATGATCGTATGCCCAGCACGCACACCATTACCCGCCGCGTCGAATTCTCGGAGACGGATTTGGCGGGCATCATGCATTTCTCGAATTTCTTTCGCTACATGGAAAGCGCCGAGCACGATTTTTACCGGCGGCTGGGTTTGAAACTCGTGACCGAATGCGCGGACGGTTCGTCGATCGGCTGGCCGCGGGTCAGCGCGACCTGCGATTACAAACGGCCGCTGAAATTTCAGGACGAAGTGGACGTGACGCTCAAAGTCGCTAAAAAAACCGAGAAGGCGATCACGTACGAATTCAGTTTCACGAAGAAGGGCGAAGCCGACGAAGCGGCGCACGGCGCGCTGACGGTCGTGTGTTGCTCCTTTCGCGGGGGCCGCGTGCAGGCGACGCTGATTCCGAAGGAATTTGACGAGAAGATTGAAATCGCGGTTTAGATTCAAGTTTCAGGGTTTCAAAGTTTCAGGGTTTCATGCTTAGGAGGGGTCGATGAAATTGCATTGGGTTGTCTATGCGTTGATGACGGTCGTGACGTGGGGCGTGTACGGCGCATTCCTGAACAAGGGCGCGATCGGATTTGGACACGACCGAATCAAAGCGTTTCTGTTCGTCGGCGTGGCATACTTTCTGGTCGCGGTGCTTGCCCCTCTGGCGTACATCGCTATCTACAAAACCGGCTTCGATTTTGGCAAATTTCCCAATGGCATCGTGTGGTCCTTGATTGCCGGAACGATGGGCGCCGCCGGAGCGCTCACCGTTCTGTTTGCGCTCAGCAACAATCCGGAAAAAGGGCCCATTGCCGCGTCGCAAGTCATGGCGCTGGTCTTCGCCGGCGCGCCGATTGTGGCCGCGGTGTACGGCTTGATCCTCAAGTATCAGGACGGCACGCTCAAATCGATCAATCCGCTTTTCATTGTCGGCCTGCTGCTTGGCGCCAGCGGCGGCGCGCTGGTCACGCTCTTCAAACCTTGAACCTGGAAGCTGAATCTTGAGTTTATTCCACGACGCCAGCGACGAGAAGCTCAAGCCCGACGATCTGCGCGCGCTGCAAGCCGCGAAGCTGCGTGCGCTTTTGGGCGTAGTGTCGTCGAATAAATTTTACAAAGCACGCTTCAAAGCAGCGGGCATCAAAGGCGCCGATTTTTCCGCGCTGACGCTGGAGCAGCTCCCGTTCGTGTCCAAAGCCGATTTCGCGGCGGATCAGGCCAAGTCGCCGCCGTTCGGCACGAACCTGACCTTTCCCGTCAACGAATATTGCCGCTTCAATCACTCCTCCGGCAGCACTGGCGCCGCGCCGCTGCGCTGGCTGGATACGCCGCAAAGCTGGGACTGGATGGTGCGCAACTGGTCGTACATTTTCGGCGCGGCGGGATTGAAACAAAAAGACCGCGTCTGCTTCGCCTTTTCGTTCGGTCCATTTCTCGGATTCTGGACGGCCTTCGAAGCCGCGGCGCGCATCGGCGCGCTGTGTCTGCCCGCGGGCGGAATGAGCACCTCGGCGCGGCTGCGCTTTATGCTCGACAACGGCATCACCGTCGTGTGCTGCACGCCGACCTACGCGATGCGCATGGCTCAGACAGCGGCCGAAGAGCGCATCAACATCGCCCTCTCGCCCGTGCGGATGCTGATCGTGGCCGGCGAACCCGGCGGCAGCGTCCCATCCATGCGCAAGCAGATCGAAGAATCCTGGGGCGCGCGCTGCATCGATCATTACGGCATGACCGAGACGGGGCCGGTCAGTTTCGAATGCGAAAAGACGCCGCTGCGCATGCACATCATCGAAAGCGAATACATCGCCGAATGCGTTGACTTCAAGTCCGGCGCATCCGTTGCCGACGGCGAACCGGGCGAATTAGTGTTGACGAATCTCGGCCGCACGGCCAGCCCCGCGATTCGCTATCGCACCGGCGACGTGGTGCGCGTGACGCGCAAGCCGTGCGCGTGCGGGCGCTCGTTCGCGTCGCTCGACGGCGGAATCCTGGGCCGCACCGACGACATGATCATCGTCCGCGGCGTGAATTTGTATCCGAGCGCCGTCGAAGAAGTGATCCGCAGTTTTCCGATCGTGGAATTCCGCGTCGAAGTCACGCGTGTGCGGGCGATGAGCGAGCTGCGCATCCAATTCGAAGCCGATCCGCTGGAAGACAGTGCGTCGCTCGCAAAAAAGATCGCCGCGGAGCTGGACAAAAAGCTGGGCATCCGCGTGGCGGTCGAAAGCGCCGCCGCCGGCACGCTGCCGCGCTTTGAAATGAAGGCGCGGCGCTGGGTGGTGATGGGATAGCAATCGCGCTATCTCTCTCCCGGTCCTCTCGGCCCGCCCGGCCCGCGTCGATCCGCATTCCGCGAATCTTCCGCGCCCCAGAATCCGCCGATGATGTACGGAAATTTCCCCGGCGTCACATGGTAATGCCAACCGCGTTCTTTATCGTAATGCATGTTGAATGTGTTGAGCGCATTTTCGCCTTTCAAATCCTTCGCCATCACGCCCGCGCTCTCGTACGGGCCATAGACCGGAAATCCGTCGAAGGCCCAGCCGAGCACGCCGGAATGCGCGGTGCCTTCGTCGGCCCACGGCGATTTCACACAGATCGGATACTTGTGATAATGGTAGCGGTTGTCCTGGCTCGGGTGTCCGCAGCAGCGATCCATTATGTTCGATGCGTCCATGCTGCCGGCGTCGAATGGATTGTAGAACACCACGCCATTGACCGCGACGCCGATGGCGCCCATGTGCAGCGCGCCGTTTGAATTGGCGGTGTCGGTGACGTAATGCTTGGGATTCGCCTCGGGATTCAGCGGCAGATAATACGTGTAGTTGTGCGCCTGAATGTAATTGGGATTGTGCGGCCCGTAGCCTTCCTCCGGAAATTTCGCCGTCGGATGATTCGGAATGTTCTTCGCGTGCATGATCAAATGCGTCGCGGTGAATTCAAGCGTCACGCTGTCGGGGACGAACGTGTCCTGCGTGACCACGGCGCCGCGCTCGTCTTTAAATCCCGCGCGCATCCACGCCGACATGTTGCCCGCGAACGGCGTCTGCAATTCCTCGCCGGTTTTGTAAAAGAGCCGATTGGCGTTCGACGCATCGAATTTCTTCGTCGCCGCTTCGCCGTTGCGCGCATCGAAATACCAATGCCCGCCCAGCGGAACAAGCGTGCCTTGCGGCTTGGGCGGGGCGGGGGACTTTAATGTCCACGCCGAACCGATCGACCCGGCGGGATCGGGAATGCGTTCGAGCGAAAAATCGTCCACGAAAAACGCGGCGTTGTGCAGCACCGTCGCGCTGCCATGCGTGAAACCGACGCTCAAATGGACTTCATCGACTTCGGAAAATGGCAATCGGAAATCGAATTGATACGTCCGCCACACTGCTGCGCCACCCGTGCGGAAATCGCCGTTGACCGCGAAATCCTTGCGATCTTGTTCGATCAAGCCGTAGATTTTCTTCGTGATGCCGTCGAAATAATTCTTCCCGCCGCCGCCGTAAAAATCCGCTTTCATAAACACATCGCCGCCGCTCACCGCGAAATTATCCTGCGGCAATCCGCGCATCGAAAAGCGGAACCAGCGGCCGGCTTTGCCGTCGAGATTCTTCACTGCCTGCGCTACCGAGCCATTCACGTCGCCGTCCGTATCCTTCGCGCCGCCCGAATCCAGCGCCACGCCCATGCTCGCATAATCACGGTGCGTGTCGCCCATGAAGCGGTACACGGCATTGCCGTGCAATTCGTACTCCGCGGGCGCGCCCTTCGAATCGCGCGCTTCAAATCCGCCGTTCTGAACCAGGTTCGGCGGCGGATTCTCCGATGCCAGCGCGATCAACGCGCACGCGCCCAATGTGGAAACAAACAGAATCTTTTTCATATAAAAACCTTCTGCGCCAACGCGTATGTTGTTTTAAAAAACTGCCTCTTCGCTGCAATAAAGTGTGTGCGCCAGCCGCTCCGTTATCAAAAAAGTGTGTGAGTTCGAGAGTATGAGAATAGGGAGTAACGAGCCACCCAATTGTAAACTCAGAACTCTCTACTCTCTACTCTCACACTAAATTCGCGCATCGCAGGGTGGCCCACCCATCTGCGCCGCATCGCGACATCAAACCCCGCTCGCGCGAAACGCTTCGAGCACCAATTCCACGCTCGATTCGCCGCGGAATGTATTGATTTGCGGGCGGAAGGCGAGGTCGAGCGCTTGCTTCTGCGTGGCGTCGCAAAGCGTGTTGAAATGCTCCGCGCAGTTGAACGCGATCACGCGGCGCGCGGCGTTGCCCTGGCGGGCGAAGAATTGGACGTGCTTTTCGTCGCGGCCCATGAGCTTGGGCGCGGCGGGAAGTTCGACCCCGCAAAGCGCCAGCGTCGGTCGCGGATTGCCCATTCCGCAGGGTTCGAAGAGCTCGAGTTCGTCGCAGAGTTTTTGCGAGAGATCCGCCATGCGCACGCGGCCGTCGATGCGGATGCGCGGGATCAGATCGTCTTCGCGCAACAATTCAAAGACGACGGATTCGAAGAGCGTACGGAAGTCGTCGAGATTTTCGACGCGCAGCGAAAGGCCCGCGGCGGCGGCGTGACCGCCGAACGTGATGAGGTGCGCGCTGGAGGCGTGCAGTGCGTCGTGAAGATTGAGGCGGCCGGTGGAGCGGCCGGAACCGTGAGCGGTGCCGTCCTCGGTGCAAATCGCGAGCAGCAGCGCGGGGCGGTTGAATTCTTCGACGATGCGCGAGGCGGCGATGCCGATCACGCCGCGGTGCCAGGCGTCGGAGCCGAGCACAAAGCCGCGGCAGTGCGGGCGCGCTTCAAGCGTGGCAAGTGCTTGCGCGCGCGCGTCGCCGATGATCTGCTCTTCGATGGCCTGGCGTTCGGCGTTCAAGCCGTCGAGCGCGCGGGCCAGTTCCAACGCGCGAGCGGGATCGTTCGTGAGAAGGAGCTCCAACGCATCGGCGGCGCTGCCGCAGCGGCCCGCGGCGTTCAGGCGCGGACCGACGCGAAAGCCGATGTCGCCCGGCGAGATGTCGTCTGGACGGCCGTCGTCGCTGTTGAGGAGCCGCGAAACTTCAAGCAGCGCGCGCAGGCCCGGCAGTTTGGTGTGGCGCAGCAGTTTCAATCCATGATGCACCAGCACGCGGTTTTCGCCGATGAGCGGCACGACGTCGGCGACGGTGCCGATCGCGGCCAGCGCCATGGCGTCGAGCAGAAACGCGCGAAATTCGGGTGTGACTTTTTTGTTTTGCGAATAATGCACGGCCAGCGACCAGACGAGTTTGAAGGTCACGCCGGCGCCGCAGAGTTCGTTGAACGGATACGCGATGGCAATGTCGGTGCGCTTGGGGTTGATTACGGCCACCGCGCGCGGCAGCGTTTCGCCGGGCAGATGATGATCGGCGACGATGCAATCGACTCCGGCGGAGTTGAGCGCGGCGATGGCCTCGACGGCGGTGATGCCGTTGTCGAGCGTGATCACCAAATCCGGTTTCCGCGCGAGAATGTCGCGCACGGCCTGCTCGCTGAGGCCGTAGCCGTTCTTGCGTTCGGGCACAAGCGCGTCGTAGGTTACGCGCAGATTTGGTTTGCGATTCAGGAATTCAAAGAAGCGCGCCAGCAGCGCGGTGGAAGTCACGCCGTCGGCGTCGTAATCGCCGAAGAGGACGATGCGCTGCTTTTTTTCAATGGCTTCGGCGATGCGCTCGACGGCGCGCGCCATGTCCGGCAGCAGCGCGGGATCGTGCAGCAAATCCATGCGGCGCGAGAGAAAATCCGTTGCGCTCCCCGCGGATTCGAAGCCGCGATGCAGCAGAATCCGCGCCGAGATTTCGGAGACGCGCAGTTCGGCGGCCAGCGCGCGGATGTGCGCGCTTTCCGCGGAATCGCCGGCAAATTCCCAGCGGCGCTGAGCGAAGGAACGTGGCATGTGCGCAAGTTAACCGCGAAGGGGACGGAAGTCAATTTTTTGCAACAACCAATCGCGCGAATCTTCGCGAAGGGGATTGAGAAACTGTTTCGGAGCTTCGCGAAGCGAAGTGCCGCCGTTCTCCCCCCTCCCCTTGGGGGAGAGGGGCCGGGGGTGAGGGGTGGCCGTGCGATTCGTTGCTACTTATGCTTCGTCTTGCCCTTCTTAAACATTTTCTCCACTGCGTCCGCGCATGCGGCCAAATTAAAAATCACGCCTTCGAAGGCGTCGAAGCTCAGGCCGCCGATGAAAATCGCCATCGACAATTCGTAGCGCTTTTCGACGGGGCAGACTGCGACGCAGTGATCCCAGCAGATTTGCAGCGTGGATTGGAGGATGCCGACGGCGTCGTCGAACGTGGCTTCGGGCATTTCAGCAGTGCGGGTGGTGACGCAGATCAGGTCGTTGGATTCGTCGATCCAGGCCAGCGCGTCAAAGGGGCGGCCGTTGGAGGTGAAGAGCACGCGCGAATCTTCCGCGACTTGAATGCCGCCCGCCGGCTTTTCCAGCGCGCGGCAGAAATCGCAGAGCTTCTCCAAGTGATATTTTCGTTCGAGGCTGTAGTCCATTTTCGGCCTCAGAATAATGCATCTTGCGCGGGGTTTAAAGTGGCCTTTCGCGGCAATTGAAGGCTGGTTCCCGCAGACGCCTTATCCTCACCCCGCGAGCGAGTATGCGCGTCGGCGCTCTCCCGGAGGGAGAGGGCCGGCGAGCGCGGCCGTTTGCGCTCGCGGGGTGAGGGAAAATTCGCCCGCTTACCGCTCGCCCTCAATCCGCCCCAACAACCGCAGCAGCCCGTCCAGAATCGTCAGCGGATGCGGCGGGCAGCCGGGAATGTACAAATCCACCGGCACGACTTCTCCCGCTCCGCTTTTGCCGCACGTCCCGTTGTGGACTTGCTCGTGATTGATGTAAGGGCCGCCCGAAATGGCGCACGCGCCGACCGCGATCACGATCTTCGGATCGGGCACCGCCTCGTACGTTTTTCGCAAAGCCAGTTCCATGTTTTGCGTGACCGGCCCGGTGATCAATAATCCGTCGGCGTGCCGCGGCGATGCCACAATCTGAATCCCGAAGCGCCCCAAATCCCACCCGACCGTGTTCAACACATTGACGTCCGCTTCGCACGCATTGCACCCGCCCGCGCTCACCTGCCGCAATTTCAACGAGCGGCCAAAAAGCTTCATCAATTTCGCATTCAGCGCCCCCGCCAGTTTCACCATTTGATTATCTTGATCGATCGTCAAATCTTCGCGCCGGCTCACCGCAAGGCGATAATCGTTCGTGTACGCAATCGCCTGCTCCGGGCAAGCCTCCACACAATCCGTGCAGAACAGGCACTTGCCCAAATCGATCCGCGCTTTGTCTATAAAAGTAATCGCGCCAGTCGGGCATGATTCAACGCACGCGCGGCACCCGTCCGGGCATTTCTTCACATCGATCGCCGGCCGCCCCCGAAAGCGATCCGATAGCGCCGGCGGCGGCCCGTCTGGATACGTCATCGTGCGGTGCCCCTGCTGCAAGCGCGCCGCGATCACTTTTAACATATTGCACTTCTCCCGTTAGTTAAGTAGGACGGGCTTCCAAGCCCGTCCAGCATATAGCGCGAGTCTGACGGGCTCGGAGGCCCGTCCTACAAATCATTCCCGCAATACGACAAATTAAAGCTCTTGTTGCACAGCGGAAAATCCGAAATCTCCTGGTTGCGCAGCGCGTATGCCAGCGCCGGCCAGTTATGAAACGACGGATCGACGACTTTGTAGCGCGCGAAACGCCCTTCCGCGTCCGTCAATGCGGCGTGGCACACTTCACCGCGCCAGCCTTCGTCGAGAGCCACGGCGATGCTGTTCGCCGCGAGCGCGCCGAGCGGAACTTTTTTCGCGCCGGCTGGAATCGCGCGAAGCTGCTCGCGGATGAACTGGATCGATTGGCGAATTTCCAGCCAGCGCACGTACGCGCGCGCCAGCACGTCGCCGCTGTCGTACGTCGACACGGGAATCTGCACGAAACGAAAAATCCCCGACGGCTGATCGTGCCGAATGTCCCGCGCCAGCCCCGACGCGCGCGCTGCCGGGCCGACGATTCCCAGTTCAATCGCCGTCTGCCGCGGCAGCGGCCCGGTGTCTTCAAAACGCGCCATCACCGACGGCGTATCCCACAGCAGATTCACGGCGACCGTGACGTCCTTTTCCGCCGCATCCAATTGCCGCAAAAGTTGCGACACCCGCGCGTCGTCCACGTCAAATCCGACGCCTCCGGGTCGAACCATGCCGCGCCCAAATCGACTGCCGCACAGCAGCGCGGTCATGTTCAAAAAATCGCCGCGGATGCGCCCGCAATAACTGGCGGTCGGAAGATAACCCACATCATTGGCCAGCGCGCCCAAGTCGCCGGCGTGATTGGCCAGCCGTTCAAGCTCCAGCGCAATCCCGCGCAGCGCCTGGGCGCGCGCACTCTTCTGGCAGTGCGCCAGCGCCTCCAGCACCTGGCAATATGCCGTCGTGTGCGCAATCGTCGTGTCGCCGGACAGCGTCTCCGCGTAGTGAATCGAGCGCGCGTTTGGCCCGCCGATCAGCGCCTGCTCCACGCCGCGATGCTGATAACCCAACGCAATCTCAAGATGAAACACCCGCTCGCCGTGGCACTGAAATCGAAAATGCCCCGGCTCGATCACCCCCGCATGCACCGGCCCCACCGCCACTTCATGCACCGCATCACCCTCGACGCGATAAAAATCGGTCACGCCCGGAAGCATCGGCGCGTTTCGATCCGCGCCCGCGCCATCCGCGCTCGCACTCGTACGAGCCGCGACCGCAAGGGAGCGGGCCGCTTGCGCCCACGGTCGATGATACCGCACCGGCTTCAACCACGGATGCCCCACCGGCCGCAGCCCAAACTGCTCCGCGATTTCGCGCTCGAACAAATGCACCTGCGGGCACTTCGGCGTCAGCGACTCAAATTCCGCCCCCTCGATTCTTGTCCGCGCCACGCTCAGCGAATTGAATTCATCGTGCGCCAACACCGCATACAGCATCGTTGCATCTGTAGAACGGAGCTCCCGCTCCGTTCCGGCTTGGCTGGGTTCATACGCAACGCGAACGGAGCGGGAGCTCCGTTCTACTGCCGCCCCAAACAGCGCCGCCACGCGCTGCCCCTCTTCGACCGCGCCCAGAATCGCACCCCCAAACGCATCCACATCCAGCGTCGGAATCGCATCCAGCGCCAGCGCGCGTCCATTGGTCAGCTCCGCCATGCCGCTCATGGTTTTCCCTCCAAAAAGCGCACGGCATCGTGCAGCAGCGCATTCAGCGGCGCGGGAATGTACAGCCCCAGCATCAGCACCAGCAGCATGAACACCACAATCGGCGCGCCCGTCAAGAACCCATCGCGATACGCGGAACGCGTCTCCGGCGCGCCCGTCTCCTCCGGCGGCCGCCCCTGTGCCGCGTGCAGCACCGTCGCGCCCATGCCGATGAACACGATCAACAGCAGCAGCAAAAACGCGCCGCCAATCACGAACCGCCCCGCATTGAACGCGCCGTTGAGAATCGAAAACTCGCTGATAAACGGCCCGAACGGCGGCGATCCCGTGATCGCCAAAAATCCCGCCAGAAACAGCGCACCCGACAACGGTACGCGCCGCATCGCGCCCGAAACCTGGTCCGTGCTCTTACTCGCAAATGCGCGATGAATGTTCCCCACCGACAAAAACAGAACGCCTTTGGTCATGCCGTTGGTCAAGACATGAAACAGCGTGCCGAACAACGCCGTCGCCCCGCCAATGCCCAGTCCCAGCACCAGAATGCCCATGTGTTCGACGCTCGAATACGCCAGCATGCGTTTGATGTCGCGCTGCCCCACCATGAATAGCCCCGCCGTGGCCATCGAGAGCAGGCCCATCAGCAACAGCAGCCGCGACGTGTACGCATTCTCGCCCGCGGCGGAACAAATATGGTACACACGCAGCACCGCCAGAAATGCGCAATTGGTCACGCCGCCGGCAAGCATCGCGCCCACTACGCCGGGGGCCTCACCATAAGCGTCGGGCTTCCAAGTGTGCATCGGCGCCAGACCCATTTTCGTGCCATAGCCCACCAGCAGCAGCACAAACGCCGCGTGCAGCCAGGGCTTCGACAACTGCGGCGCCTGTCGCAGCAGCTCTTCGTACGACAGCGTCGATTCAAGCCCCACGTGCAGCGACGAGTACGCGAGAAAAAAAGTGCCCAGCAGCGCCATCGCAATCCCGACCGAACCGACGAGCAGATATTTCCACGTCGCTTCGATGCTCCTCTGCGTGTGGTTGTAAAAAATCAACGGTGCGGTCACCAGCGTCGAGAATTCAATCGCCACCCACATCACACCCAGTTGCCGTGACGAAATCACCAGGCTCATCACGCTTAAAAATGTCAGCATGCACACGCAAAAAACGCGGTTCGAGCGCTCCTGCCGATATTGCAAATACCCAACCGTATAAAACGAGCATAGCAAAAACAAAACGCTGATCTGCAGCAACACAATCCGCCCCGGCGGATCCAGCGCCAGCCAAGCGTCGCTTTCGGGCGGACGAGCCCCGACCGCTTCACGAGCCGCGACCGCAAGGGAGCGGGCCAGCACGCACGCACTCAGCGCCGCATGCCCCACCCCCGCCACCGGCAGCAGCCACGGCCGCAGCCGATTCGACGGAAGCGCCGCCGCAATCGCCGCCACTGCCAATGGAAATAAAACCAAACCCCAGACCATAGTCATTCCTTAAATTCAAAATTCAAGATTCAAAATTGAGCGCGTCAGCGCTTCAGAATTTTGAATTTTAAATTTTAAATTTTGAATTTAGTCCTCATTCCTTCAACGACACCAACCGCCGCGTGTCCAGCGACGCGAACGCCCGATTGATGTGATTCACGATAATGCAGATCACAAAGATGCCGACAACCAGATCGAGCAGCACGCCCATTTCGACAACCAGCGGCATCGCTTCCAGCAGCAGCATGCCGAAGATGAAAATGCCATTCTCAAGCACCAGATAGCCCAGCACCTGATTGAGCGCTTTGAAGCGCGTCGTCAGCAGAATGAATCCCGCCAGCACCGTCGCCACCGATGCGGGCACCAGCAGCGCGCCGGCGTGCTGCGGGGCCAGCGGAAGTTGCCCCGCCAGCAAAATCGCGAAGACCGTCGCCATCGCGCCCAGTAAAATCGACGGCAGCAACCCGATCAGCGGCTCGACTTCGCGTTTGATCTGCGCGTCGCGCAGCGCGCGCATCATGATCGCCGGAATCACCAAGCCCTTGATTGCCACGGTCACTACCGCGATGAAAATTTGCGCGAGATGCAAATGTTCGTGTGCCAGCAACGGCAGCACGCCAAGCAGCGCGCCCTGCCCGGCCACAATGCGGATCGCCGCTTGGATCCGGCTGGTCCCCAGCGCGAACAAGTTCATCACCAGCACGATCACCAGAATGGCATTCAGCGCGCTTGTCATCGAATCACCAGTAGAAATCCAAACCCGCACGACAGCAGCGCGGCGACGAGCAAATACGGCACGTGCCGCATCTGTAAGCGTGCCATCACCGACTCCACAATTCCAATCGCGCCCGCCAGTCCCAACATCTCCACCACAAACAGCAGCCAGTCGATCCACGCCACTCCGCTGTGATACGGCACGATCACATGCAGCAGCACCGTGCCGAGGATGAACAGCTTGAGCGCCGCCGAATATAAAATCGTGCCCAACAGCGGCCCGCTGTGGTCCAGCACCATCACTTCGTGGATCATGGTCAGTTCCAAATGCGTGTTCGGATCGTCCACCGGGATGCGGCAACTCTCCGCCAGCAGCACCACGAACAATCCGATCGCCACCAGCACCAGCGGCGCGGCGAGCGCCGGCGAAAAGCCGCCTTCGGGCCCGTGCAGCATTCCCGTCAAGCTCAGCGTCCCCGACAATTTCGCCAGCACCAAAAACGCGAAGAACAGCGCCGGTTCCGAAAGGCAGGCAAACGTCACCTCGCGCGCCGCGCCCATGCCTTCAAATGGCGAACATGTGTCCAGCGCGGCGCTGGTGGTGAAAAAGCGCGCGAGTCCGAAGAGATACGCGAAGAAAATCAAATCGCCCGTAAACGCAATCGGCGCCGCAAACGGCCCGGCCGGAACCAGCAGTCCGGCCATGAATACCGCGGCCAATGTGATCAGCGGCCCGACGCGAAAAACCCACGTCGTAGTTCGGCTGAAGACCATCCGTTTGCGCAAAAGTTTGAGCAGGTCGTAGTAGTTTTGCAGCCACGGCGGCCCCACGCGCCCCGCGAACCACGCCTTGGTCTTGTTGATCACGCCCAACAACAGCGGCGGCATCAACACGAGCAAGACAATGTAAATCGTTCGTTCGATCATGTGTAGTTTTCGATCTTGAATCCTTGAATCATCACTCTTAAATCGCCAACAGCACAATCAAAATCAACACCACGTACAACACATAAAGTTGAGTCTGCCCCTGCTGAAAAAATCGCAGCACCTGCGCGCGCCGCGCAGCCCAATGGAATGAGGGCAGCAGCAATCGCTCCAAAACGAGATCGGGAATCACGCGCTTGAAATACGTCTGAGCAGGGAATTCGCCTTCCACCGCCGGCCGGTGGTCTTTGGGCCACAACAAAAAGCTGAACAAATCCGTGAGCATCTGCCCAAACGACGTGCCGGTGTATTGCATCCGATGCGTCGGTTGCGCGTAACCACAGTCCCATGTGCCCGCGCACCTCGCGGTTTTCAGCCGCCGCGTCAGCAGTAATATCCCAGTCGCCAGCGCCGCAAGGCCCAGCAGCCCAAGCCCGACCATCGAAAGCGCGTTCAGCGGAACCAGCGCCGCAATCGACGCGGCGTTGGATTCCGGAATGGAGCCCCACGCGCGGCACGCTCTTTCGAAAAGCGGAATCCCGAGCGTCGGAAAGATGCCCAGCGCGGCGCAACCGCCCGCCAGCAACGCCATCGGAAGCAACATGCTCTTGCGCGGATCGTGCGCGTGCGAAACGGCCTCGCTGCGCGGCGCGCCAAGAAAGACCATGCCGAAAAGTTTCACGAAGCACGCCACCGCCAGCGCACCGATGGCCGCCAGCGCCACCGCCGCGACCGCAGCGGCCGGCACGCCCGCTTCACCGTTGAAACCGAGAGTGCGAAACAAGCCGACGTACAAAATAAACTCGCCCGCAAAACCATTCAGCGGCGGCAGCGCGCAAATCGCAATCGCGCCCACCGCAAAAAGTATGCACGCTTTCGGCATCAGCCGGCCCAGTCCGCCCAGCCGGTCGATGTCGCGCGTGTTCGTCGCGTGCAAAATCGCGCCGGCATTGAAAAACAAAAGCGATTTGAACAGCCCGTGGTTCCACACGTGAAACAGCGCCGCGCCCAATCCCAGCAGCACCCATTCCACGCGTCCCATCGAGCGCCCCAGCAGCGCCAGGCCCACTCCCATTCCGATGATGCCCACGTTTTCAACGCTGCTGTACGCCAGCAGGCGTTTGAAATCGTGCTGGCTCAACGCGAAGACAATCCCGGCCAGTCCGGTCAGCGCGCCCAGGGCCAGCAGCGTCTCGCCCCACCACGGCGGCGGCGCGGGAAGCAGCGCGCTCATGCGCACGATGCCGTAAATGCCCATCTTTAACATCACGCTCGAAAGCACCGCCGACACATGGCTCGGCGCATTCGCGTGTGCGCCCGGCAGCCAGAAATGAAACGGGAAAAATCCTGCCTTGAAGGAGAATCCGATCAACGCCAGCACAAAAATCGCGCTCGCCAGCGCCGCAGGCATTGCCTCTGCCGCATTCAACGCAAACGAACCCGTGGCACGATTCCACAACGCAAACATCGCAAACAAACACAGCGTGCCGCAGTGCGTGGCGACCAGATAGACCCAACTGACGCGCCGAACTTCGAGGTTATCCTCTTCGGTGGCGAGCGCGAAATACGCCGCCAGCGCCATCGCTTCCCACGCGCCCAGAAATAAAACTCCGTCGCGCGCGATCACGACCAGCGCCATCGATCCGGCCAGCAGCCCATAAAAAAGCCCCAGCCAGCGCCCGTTCTCCGGATGCTCAGTTTGCTTCCAATAGCCCAGCCCGTAAATCGAACCCAGCGCCGGCACCACAAACACCAGACCTAAAAACACTGCGCTAATGGGATCGACCGCGATGGAGAATTCGCCCCACGGCAAAAACCACGGCACACGCAGCGCGGGCGGCGTCGCTTCGGACACACTTGCACCGACGCCCCACAGCCCCGCCGCGCTGCCCAACGCCATGAGCAAACTTGCGACGCGCTGCCCGCCAAGCGACCGCGCCGACATCAGGCACGCCGGCAGACCGCTCACGCTCAAAAGCACGATGGCCGTCAAGATCAACGCGACGCTCAACCCAATCCCCTCTCTTGCGTACCTATTCAAGATTCAAGATTCAGAATCCTCCGCCACCGCATTTAATCTTGAATTTTGAACCTTGAATCTTGAATTTCCTTCACCGCGCGAACAATTTCGCGAAGTAATCGCCAAATGGAATCAGCGTGCTCAACAGCACCAGCACAGTAAACAGAATATAAAGCACGTAATGTTGCGTCAGCCCCTGTTGAAATCGGTGAAACCAGCTAAACGAACGTTCCAACCCCGCCGCCGCCGGCACCAGCAGCCGGTCGAGCACCGCGTCGTCCACGTGCGTCTCCAGCGCCGCCGGCCGCGGGAAATTCCCTTTGATCTCAGGTTCATGCGTGCGCGGGCGCAAGATTCCGCCGAATAAATTGACAATCGATCGTGCGAAGGACGAGGCCGTGTATTGCATGCGGCTGGTTGTCTGCGCGTAACCGCAATCCCACGTGCCCGCTTGCCTGTAGGGCGCGACTACGGCGCGTCTGGTAAGCAACGCCAAGAGCGCCACCACCGCCGCGAGCGCCAGCGACATGAATCCGATGCTCTTCAACGGAACGAGCGTGCCTAAGCTCACACTGGCCCGAGGAAGTTCCGGCATCCACGCCGCAATCACGTTTTCGAGCACGTTCGTCAACAGCGCCGGCGCGACGCCGATCAGCACGCAGCACGCAGCGATCACAAACATCGGCGCGCGCATCGACACCGGCGCCTCGTGAATCGTAGGGCGCGTCTCCGTCGCGCCGTCGCGCATGTTCCCCAGAAACACCGCGCCGTAAACTTTCAAAAAGCACGCCAGCGCCAATCCGCCGATCAGCGCCAGAACCGCAATCACGAGCGCCGCTGCTGAACCACTCGCGCCTTTTTCAGCGATGGTTTGAAATAGTCCCAGATACACAAACAGCTCGCTGATAAATCCATTCAGCGGCGGCAACCCGCAGATCGCAACCGCTCCGAGCAAAAATAAGAGCGCAGTCCAGCGCATGGATTTCGCAAGCCCGCCGAGTTTGTCGATTTCGCGCGTGTGCGTCGCATGAACCACCGAACCGGCGCAAAGAAACAGCAGCGACTTGAATAGACTGTGATTCCAGACATGCAGCAGACAGCCGGCCAAACCCAGCACCACCCATTCCGGCCGGCCCATCGAGCGCCCCAGCATCGCCAGTCCCAATCCCATCAAAATAATCCCGATGTTCTCGACGCTGTGATACGCCAGCAACCGTTTCAAATCGTGCTGCCCCAGCGCGAACAACACGCCCAGCAGTCCGCTGACTGCGCCGAGTATCAAAATAAGTCCGCCCCAAAAAACCGGCGGCGCGGCCAGCAGCGATAAAAACCGGAGCAATCCATAGATGCCCATTTTGAGCACGATGCCCGACAACATCGCGGAAACATGGCTGGGCGCCGCCGCGTGCGCAGTCGGCAACCAGAAGTGCAGCGGCATGACGCCGGCTTTGAGGCCAAAGCCAATCAGCGCCAAAAAGAAAAGTCCATTCATCATCCCCAAGCCCATCGCGTCGGCCGCGATCGGCCGCAGCGCGTAGCTGTTCGTGGCCCAGCGCCACAACGCAAACAGCGCGAATAAGCTCAATGTGCCGATGTGTGTGGCGATCAGATAAAGCCAGCCCGCGCGGCGGCATTCGGCGTTATCGTCTTCCGTGCAGACCAAAAAAAACGCCGAGAGCGCCATCATTTCCCAGCCAAACAAAAACGCCATCGCGTGCACGCTGCTCACGAGTAACGCCATGCCCGCCACCAGCAAACCCCAGAAGAATTGCAGCCCGCGCGCATTCTCGGGATGCTCGTTTTGCGGCCAATAGCCCAATCCATAAATCGATCCCAGCGCGCCCATCAGAAAAATCGCCGCCAGAAAAAACGCGCTGAGCGCATCCACGCCCAGCACCGAACCGCCCGCCGCCTGCCACGGAAATTCCACTGTCGAATACGCGCCGCTGAAGAGCGCCAAACCAGCACCCATTAATCCCGCCATCGCTCCGCAGCCAATCATCCCCACAGCAATCCGCTGCCCCCATATAGAGGAGCGCGGCAAACACAGCCCCGGCACCCCGCTGGCAGCGCTCAGCACAATGGCAACGATGACCCAATCCACGGACATAATGGCGTCCTGCTCATTTCACGCAAAGTCGCAAAGATGGCGCAAAGCACGCAAAGATAATTCTTTCAAAACCTCTCATCTTCTTTGCGATCTTTGCGTGCCGTTTCCTTTGCGCCTTTGCGTGAAAAAATTAAGCGCTCGGCGGCTTCTGGCCTGGCAGCGTCGCCTCCGCGCAGATCAGCGCGTCCATCAATTCATCCCGCGACGCCTGCCGTCGCACCGCCTCTTTGAAGCTCTGATCCTTCAACACAAACGCGAGGCGCGAGAGCAAATGCAGATGCGCCCGCACCGTCGGGCTGATCAGCGTAAAAAGCGTGCCGACCGGCTGGCCGTCGAGCGCCTGGAAATCGATCGGATGCTCCAAATAGCACAACGTCACGGTGGGTTTCGAGACGTGCAACACAATCGGATTGCGCACATGCGGAATGGCGATGCCGTCGCCGATGCCAGTGGACCCCAGCGCTTCGCGCGCGAGCAGCACTTGATACAGAAACTCGCGGTCCACTTCGTCCGGCAGATTGAGCACATCCACCACCGCGCGCAGCACCGACGGTTTATCCTTCCCGCCGACGCGATACGCGACGCCGCCGGACTTCAAGGCCTCCGACAAGCTCGGCAGCGAGTCCTTCGCCTGCTCGCCCTCAAGGAAAATGTCAGCCGAAATAGGGATCCGCCGGGACGTGGCCCATTCCAAAAGCTCCGCGCGGTTGAAGCGGAATTGCTCGTTAATCTTGTAAACGGGGATGATTTGCTCTTTGATCCAGCGATAAACCGTTTTCTCGCTGACATTTAGAAGAGATGCCGCGTCTTTAACCATCAGTCTCATTAGCGCTCTCCGACAGGCACATCTTAAGTATCGTCAATATTTTAGCACGAGATGGGAGAATAGTACTCCGGATACGTTTTCTTGTCAAACAATCCCTTTCTCATTCAATGATTAGACATTTGTGGACATTTTTAAGATTTCTCACATCCGAAACGGTTGCCCGCGTCGATTGTCAATAGTCAAATCATCGATTCCACGCTATCCTGTTCGAAGACGTTCGTATCCAACTGAGCCGGAGGACCCAATGACCCCCAAGCAAGATTTAGCCCTCGACGTGATCTCAAAAATCTCCTCGCGCGAACGCGCCACGCTCACGCCCCAGCAGGAATTGACCGCCGACCTCGGCATCGATTCGCCCAAGGGCCTGCAACTGCTGATGGAACTCGAAGAAAAACTTCAGCTCGAAATCAGCGACGAGGAAGCCGCGCGCATGGCCACCGTCGGCGACGTGCTGAATTTCGTCGCTAACAAATGATTCAAGATTCAAGATTCAATCACGTTAGATCGCTGCAAATCTTAAATCTTGATTTTTTGAATCTTGAATGTGCCGTTAACCATGAACATCGTCCTCCTCACTCCCGGCGCCGCTGACATGTACTGCGGCGGTTGTTTGCGCGATAATGCGCTCACCGCCGCGCTGCGCAAGATCGGCCATGACGCGCTGCTCGTCCCGCTTTACACGCCGCTGAAAACCGACGATGCCAACAACAGCATCGACACGATTTTCTTCGGCGGCGTCAACGTTTATTTGCAGCAGAAAAGCAAATTGTTGCGCAACCTTCCGGCGTGGATTGAAAAACGCCTTGACGATCCCGCGTTTCTGCGCTTCGTCACGCGCTTCGGCATCAAAACCAATCCTGCGCAGCTTGGCGAAATGACGGTCTCGATGCTGCTGGGCGAGGACGGCAACCAGGCGCGCGAAATCGAAAAGCTCGCCGAGTGGCTCAAAGAACACTGCAAGCCCGACGTGATCTGCCTTTCCAATGCGCTGATGACCGGCATCGCCAAGCGCCTGTGCGCCGAGATGAACGTGCCGATTGTCTGCACGCTGCATGGCGAAGATTATTTCGTGGACAATCTCCCGGAAGCGCACCGCGGCGAAGCGTGGAAGCTGCTGCACGACCGCGCCGAACACGTCGATGCCTTCATCGCCGTCAGCCGCTACTTCGCCGACACGATGGCCGCGCGCATGAAACTGCCCGCAACCAAAATGCATGCGGTGCTCAACGGGATCAATCTCAACGAGTACGCGCCCGCCGCGAATCGCCCCGACACGCCCGCGATCGTATATCTCGCGCGCATGGCGCCGGAGAAAGGCTTGAAGACGCTCGTCGATGCGTTCAAAATTCTGCGCTCCAAAAAGGAGCACGCCGGCCTGCGCCTGCGCATCGGTGGTTCGTTGACGGCCAACGACAAGCCGTTCTTCAATTCGATTCGCGAGGACCTCAAGCGCGCTGAGCTGCTCAAGAGCGTCGATTTTTTGCCGAATCTCAGCAAGCAAGGAAAAGTCGAACTGCTCCAAAGCGGCTGGGTCTTCTCCGTCCCCGCCGCGTACGGGGAATCCTTCGGCCTGTACGTGCTCGAAGCGCTGGCCTGTGGCGTGCCCGTCGTCGAACCGCGCCACGGCGCGTTTCCCGAACTGCTCGCCGAAACCGGCGGCGGGGTGCTCTGCGAACCCGACGATCCGCGCAGCCTGGCCGAACACCTCGACGCACTGCTCGTCGATTCGGAACGCGCGCAGCGCCTCGGCGCTGAAGGCCGCGCCAACGTGCTGGCCAAATTCGGCGCCGAACGCATGGCCCGCGACGTCGCGGACGTGTTCGCGCGCGTGGCGAGTACAGTGAAAAGCTAATTCGCCTTCGAATTCTGAATCGCCGCCAACTTCCCCCGCAACTCTGCCAGCGCCGATTCGTCCTCCGCTCCAAACCGCGCCGCTGAATACTCCAGCACGAATTCGGCCGCTTGATCAAAATTAATCGCCAGCGTTTTCAGTTCGCCCTCGCGCGGCTTCGCGCTGCGCAGCGCATTCAGATGATCCTTCCACGGCCGGTTGCGCGGGCACGGCGCGCCGCGGCGTTTCAAATAATCGTCGAACGCCGCCGCCAACGCTTCGAACGATTGCCCCGCGCTCGTGTACTTGATCTTCGGCCCTGCCTTCTCGCGAGCGGCGGCCATTCCCGCGCGCGTCCAGCGAATCAAAATCACCGCGATGACAATCCCGCCCGCGAGCAACACCAGATGCAGCGGCCCGTCGTGCAGCCATTCGCCGACGGCTTCCGCCGCGTCGCCTAGTTTTTCCCAGAGCCGTTCCCAGCGCGAAACGCTCCCGCTTTGCCCCGGCATCCCGGCCGGCGGCGTTGCATCAAAGGTCACCCATCCCTGATCGTCCAGCCAAACTTCCGCCCACGCGTGCGCGTCGCGCTGCCGCACGATGCTCACGTCGTCTTCCGGCCGTTCATGCACGAAATAACCGCTCACGTATCGCGCCGGCACATTCATGCCGCGCAGCAGCAGCACCGACGACGACGCAAAAAACTGGCAGTGCCCTTTCATTTTCTGCACGAGAAAATTCACGACCGGGTCGCCCGGCCCCGGATCGATTTCCAGCGAGTATTCGTTATTCGTATAGAGAAATTTGCGCACCGCTTCCATTTTCTCCGCCGTCGTCGCCGCATTCTTGCCGATTGTTTTTGCGATGTCGCGCAAGCGCGGATCGAAATCCGGGGGCAGATCGAGGCAGCGCTCGCGCACTCTTTCGTTCATCACATCGCACAACGGCCCTCGGTGCGATTCGTTCACCACCGCCACTTCGTATGGCTCGTACGTGCGCAGTGTCGTGGTCGCGTAAATTGGCCCGCCCCATTCGCGCGCCCACAACACGTGATACGACTTCGCATCCAAACCGTCCATGTGCAGCGGCACGTACAGCACCGATAAATTATCCAACATCGGCGTGACCGTGAGGCGCTGGCCGCCCGCGCGCGCCTTCAAGACGACACTGCCGTCTTCGTGCGCGCGCCCTTCCACCGCCGGTCCCCAGCCGCCGCCGGTTGCATACGTTTCGAACGCCATCCCGCGCATGTGCTGCTCGAACAGCTTGCCTTCAATTCTCATCACGCGGCGCGGCGACAGCGGCGAATTGAAGCGCCGCCCCAACATGGGCCGCGCGTTCACGTCGGAGACTTCGGAATAAGAAGAGGGCTTCAGAAGCGCCATCATAATCCGCGTCAATTCCGCGCTGTGCGCCGCCACGCTCAGCGCCGCCACGCCGCCCAACAGCATCGCCAGCATGATCGCCGCCAGCCACGGCTGCAAGCCCGCGCTATCGCTGCGCGAACGCGACGCGCGCATCGACAACACCAGCATCGCGATGAACGGCGGCGTCAGGAATTTGATGTGGTATGGTATGAATGTTCGCGACGCCAGCACGAAAATAATTGCCGCGAGAAACACCAATATCGCGCCGCGCGGCCTGCCGCGCGTGGGCCGCACCCAATGCTGAATCGCGCCCTCCACGACAAAAATCAGCCCCGCCACGCGCGCGATAAAATTGATGTAATAGAACGCTTGAATGTGCTCGGTCGTAGCGTACGCAAAGAAAATCGAGCCCGAATACGCCGCCAGCCGCAGCATCCACGCCGTGCCGTGGTTGCGCTGCATCCGCCCCTGCATCAGCCGCGACGCCAGAATCGCCACAATCGCCAGCACGATCGGCAGAATTTCCTGCAGCGAGCGGTTCGCCTTCATCGTAGCGCGCGCCATCGCCTCGTCGCTCACCCCCAGCGACACCAGCGCCAACAGCAAACACGCCGTCGCCGCCCACGGGGGTGAATCGTTGGCATGGGCCTTCGCATCATCGGTGTTTGAATTTGTTGCGGCCATCGACATCATTGCCAAGTACTCTTCACGTTACAAAGAAATCTGCCTTCATTTCCTGCCGTTCTTTGCGCCTTTGCTTCTTCGCGCCTTTGCGTGAAATTCAGTTTGCGCGGGATTCAGATCTCTCCCACGCCCGCTGCCACCGCCGCCGAATTCAGCACGTGAATCGTCCCCAGCCGCGCTTCGTCCGCGTACGGATCGGTCGTGCATGGCGCGTTCCGCACGATAATCACTTTCACGCCCACGCCCAAATCACGCAGCGTGTGCGCAAATCGCTGCCTGGCTTCGTCCCAATCCATGAACACGCAGCAGACCGTGCTGATCGATTCCAGATTGTCGCGCAGTTCCGGTTCGACGGAGTCGAATCCATCCTCCACGCCGGCCTCGACACACGCCAGGATTTCCAGAATCTGATCGATGAACGCCAAATGCCGCCCCGCGCGCAAATGATACAGGTTCGGCCCCGCCGCGAGAATATCGACGATGTATTCCGCGCGCGCCAGATAATCCGCCACCGCCGCGCAGACTGAAATTGCGCTCTCGAATCCCATCCGCTGCTTGTCGGTCGTGTATTTCGGTAATTGCGTGTCGAGCACCACCGCCACGCGTAATAAATATTCCTCGCGGTATTCGCGCACAATCGGTTTGTTCAAGCGAGCGGTCGCGCGCCAGTCGATGTTGCGGATGTTGTCGCCCGCGCGGTACTCGCGGTTGCCCACGAATTCGACCGAATCGCCCAGCGTTGCCGCCAGCGCCACGCCGCCGGGTTGATAGCGCCGGCCCGCCGGAATATCCAGCCGCGCCAGCGGCGTGAACCGCGGGTAGACGATCAGGCGCCGTTCGCGCTCGAAGACTTCATAGCAGCGCCACAGCCCGAATGGAAAATCGGTCTCCGCACGAAAGCCGTTCATCGAAAATACGCCGCGGTGCGCACACACCAACCCCAAAACCGCGCGCACGCGCTGGCCTTGTTTCAAGCGCGGCAGCGGCACGCCGTCTTCTTCGCGCGCGTCGATCGACGCCGGCAATCCGTGCGCGAGAACATGCAGATCGTGCCCGTCGATCCGGCCAATTTGCTCGACTTCCACTTCCACCGGCATGATTTCGCCGGCAAAGACGTGCTGGCCATGACGCACGGTGAGGTTGACGCGCGGCTTATACACCAGCGGCGCCAGCAGCGCGACCAGCCACAGCGCCGAGACGTAGCAGAATGGAATGTACGATTGCAGAGTGAGCGAAGCCGACGAATACGCGAATAAAAACAGCGTGGGAATCAGCATCCAGCGGCCGGCGGAAGTGAGCCGCCACGTCAAAAACTTCCACAGCACGCGCGCGCCGGCGCTGCGAAACACGGAATGCCCGCGCGTGTCCTTCGCCGCCGAAAACGACGGAATTTCGACGGTCTCCGACAGGTAGCTGTCGTGCTTCTTGTGCCGCGGCTCGCGGCGGCGCTCGATGCGTTTGGATTCGCTTTGCTTGACGCTATTCAGAGGCGGCTCTCGCAGTTTTCCGACGAAGTATTCTCTCGCAAAGGCGCAAAGGCGCAAAGGAAATTAGGCAGAGCGCGATTGAAAGAGAATGCACAAGCGATGGTCGTAAAGAAAATGCGCGGATGCCCATCAGCACCCGCGCATTTCCTTTTCTTCTTTTGCGCCTCCGCGCCTCTGCGTGAGATCGACTGGCCTACAGCTTGAACCCCGCGCTCGTCGCATCTTTGTAGAACTGCTTGACCGTATCCAGCGACAGTTCGTTCAAATCCATCCCAAGGCCCTTGAGCTTCTTGAGGATGTCGTGCGGTACCGTGATGATCTTACAGCCGCAGGCGTCCGACTGGAAGATGTTCAAGACTTCGCGCGTGCTGGCCCAGAGCAGTTCCGCGCTCGGCACGCTCGCGCAAATCTCCGCGCACTTTTTCATCAGCGGCTGCGGATCGCGGCCTGTGTCGGCGATGCGGCCGGCGAAAACCGAGACGATGCTCGATTTGCCGCCTTTCAGCGCCGCACAGGTGCCTTCCACTTGCTCAGTGGTCATCAGCGCCGTGACGTTGAGCTGCACGCGCGGCGTGAGTTTCTTCACCAGCGGCAGGCAGCTTTCACCTTTCGTGTTCGTGATCGGAATCTTCACGTACACGTTCTTGCCCCACGTCGTGATCTCGTTGGCCTGCCGTTCCATGTCGGCGATGTCGTCGGTGAAGACTTCGAACGAAATCGACATGTCCGTGATCAGGCCCAGAATTTCCTTCGCGAACGCGCGGTAATCCTTCACGCCCGCTTTGTTCATCAGCGACGGGTTGGTCGTGAAGCCTTTGACAACTTTGTCGCGGTACAAACCGAGGATGCCCTCTTTGTCCGCGCCATCGGCGTACAGCTTGACCTTGAGTTCGCTCAACGACGGCATGGTGTGTCTCCTGAAAAAATGGTTTGAATTGCGCCACTGACAACAACGTTAGCCGGACGATTGCTGGAATCAACAAATTTACAATGAAGTTCAATCGTAGCGCTCATAATGGATGCGGTCGCCGCTGAATCCAAGCTTCTCCAACTCCGCCACGCTCGCTTCGATCATTGGCGTCAATCCGCAGATGTACGCCTTTGTTTTCGGCGGATCCTTCACGTATTTCGAGAGCAGAGATTGCACGTACCCGCGCTCGCCCCACCACGTCTCAGGCATGCGCGGGCGCGATAGCGTAAAGATCGGCCTGAAATTCGGGTACTGTTTCGCCAGTTCGAGGAATTCCAATTCGTACAGCAGATCTTCTTCGTAGCGCACGCCGAAGAGCAGCAAAATGTCGTGCTTGACGCCGGTGGCCAGCAGGCGCTGAATCATTCCCCAGAACGGCGCGATGCCCGTCCCCGCCGCGATGAAGACCGTGTCGTGTTCGACCGGCTCGGGAATGATAAATTTTCCGTATGGTCCGCGCACGTCGATCTTGTCGCCCACGCGCAAGTCCCACAGCGTCGGCGTAAACGAGCCGTCGAGCACAAGCTTGATGCAAAATTCCAAGAATCGCGTTTCATCCGGCGTTGAGGCGATTGAATACGAGCGGACCAGTTCCTTCATCTTGCCTGGGTGATCCTTGTCCGGAATCGGGCATAGCATCTGAATAAATTGGCCGGCCTTGAAGGGAATGATCTGCTTGTAGCCATCCAGCGTCAGCCGAAAAAGCCGCACGTCCGGCGTGGGCTGCAAAATTTCGTCGATCGTGGCCTTATACCGCCGCGGTTTTGAATCCGGCACTGCGCCGTCACGCGGCGTCCAGATTTTCGGCGCCGTCTTTGGCAACGGCGGTGGTATGCGCGGGTCCAGCGATCCGATGGGAACAGGCGCCACATTTTGCTCGGCCATTTGGCAAGGTCTCTCCAAAATGCTAAACAATACGTCAAGAAATGGCCTGCTTCAAGTTGAACTCACGCCGGGGTGCCATCTCTGAAAACCGAAGTCAAGAAAATACCCTCCACTTTCCTTCCAAAACCGGCTGGCTTCGGAGGGAATACTTTGCTTTCGCCACGGGCGCGGCGCTTCGAAGGGCTCGGCTCGCCTGGGATCGGGGCTTCTCGCCGGCTCTCTCCTTGAAGTCGTTTCGGTCCTTTGCGCTTGGCGGCTTGAACCAGCCATCTCTTCGAGACTCGAGCCTTTTACTCGCACCCGGTCTATTCAATGCTTGGGCTTTTTGTTATCAGGAGCTCTAACCACGGCTGGTCGATATGTTGACCCGGATCATCGAGCTGTATTCGTCAGCGATCAAATAATCTTCGTGAATCCCCATGATAGGGATTATCATGGCCCAGATTTCTGGCCCTGCATCGAATGGACTTCCCTACTCGTCGATCTATCTATTCCTGTCGTACTATTAGCCCTCGTTGGTTTTATAATGGGACGGCGCATTCGCAGAAAGGCACTGACTTGAGCAACGCAATTCCCCTCACCCTCGCCTGGACCGGCCGCACGCTCCGCCTGCTCGATCAAACCCGCCTGCCCGCGGAAGAAGTTTATCTGGAAATCGAAACCGTCGCGCAGCTTGAAGACGCGATTCTGCGCCTGGCCGTGCGCGGCGCGCCCGCCATCGGCTGCGCGGGCGCGTTCGGAACCGTGCTGGCCGCCCGTGAAGCCGCGGCGAATTCGACGAGCGCCACGGATTTTCTCGCACGCTTCGATGCAGCCTGCGCGCATCTGGCCGCGACGCGCCCCACCGCCGTTAATTTGCGCTGGGCCGTGGAGCGCTGCCGTGCCGTCATGAGCCGCTCCCTCTCGCCTTGCGAGAATCGTTCACCCCTCTCCCCTTGGGGGAGAAGGGCCGGGGGTGAGGGGTCGGCGCCGCTGATCGCCGCGCTCGAAAAAGAAGCCCTCGCCATCCTCGAAGACGACCGCCGCATGTGCGCCGAGATTGGCCGCCACGGCGCGGATTTGCTCGAATCGACTTTGAAAGGCCGCACGTCCGCAACGTTGATGACGCACTGCAACGCCGGTGCGCTGGCCACCGGCGGTTCAGGCACTGCATTGGCCGTGATGTACGAAGCGCAACGCCGCGGTATTCAGCTCAAAGTCTTTGCCGACGAAACTCGCCCGCTGTTGCAAGGCGCTCGACTCACCGCGTGGGAACTTTCGCGCGCCGGCATCGCCACCACCGTTATCTGCGACAACATGGCCGCGGCGGTGATGCGCCAGTTCAAACCCGACGCCATCATCGTCGGCGCCGACCGCATCGCCGCCAACGGCGACGCCGCGAACAAAATCGGCACCTACGGCCTGGCGATACTCGCGCGCCATCACGGCGTGCCGTTTTTCGTCGCCGCGCCCAGTTCCACCTATGATCTTTCGCTTGAAACCGGCGCCGCCATCCCGATCGAAGAGCGCGCCCGCAAGGAAATCGCCGAGCCGTATTCAAAACTGACCGTGCCGCACGAAGCCGCTGTCTTCAATCCGGCTTTCGACGTGACGCCCGCGGAGTTAATTTCCGCGCACATCACCGAAAAAGGCGTCTTCAAACCGCCGTATCGTTTTTGAACGAGACGGGAGACTGGAGACGTGAGACTGGAGAATTTGACGTTGGTAGCGCATAGAGATTCTCCGCGTCTTCGCGCCTCCGCGTGAGATTTATTTCGCGCGCCGCACGCACCGAAACCCAATCGCATCCGCCTTGAAGCACGTGTCCGTAAATCCCGGTTCGCCGCCCACACGCTTGGCGCTCCGCAGCGCATCCGCGCTCGATTCCCACGCGCCGCCGCGCAGCACGTACTTCGTGTCGCTCGACGGCCCGCGCGGATTGGCTTTCGGGCTGCTCTTGTAATAGTCCGCTTCGTACGCGTCGTTGCACCACTCCGCGACGTTGCCGAGCATGTCGTACAAACCCCACGCGTTCGGTTTTTTCTGCGCGACGGGATGCGTAGTTTTGTTCGCGTTGTCTTTGAACCACGCGTATTCGCTCAGTTTGCTCGCGCCACCGTCGTAGGCATAGTCGCCCGATGTCCCCGCGCGGCAGGCATATTCCCATTCGGCTTCGGTGGGCAGGCGGTAACCGTCGGCGTCGAAATTACACGCGCCCGTGTCAAGGTTGTAACAGGGCGTCAGTCCTTCGACGATCGAGCGCGCATTGCAAAAGCGGGCGGCGGCCGGCCAACTGATTGTTTCGACGGGATTCTTCTCGCCTTTATGCACCGATCCGTTCGAAGTACCAGCCTGCGTGATCACTGCCGGCAGCGCGGGGTTATGCATCACGGTGACGAAGAGTTCCTGCGTCACTTCCGTGCAGTCCATCAAAAACGAATCGAGCGTCACCGTGTGAACCGGCTTTTCATCCTCGCTTCCGCGAGCGCTGCCCATTTCAAAACTGCCCGCGGGAATGCGCACCATTTCGGTCCCAAGTTTCGTCTTGATAATCTCCGGCGCTTGCGCGGACGATTGCGCGCTTCCACTCTCACCGCAGCCTCCCAGCACTATTAAAAAACATGCGAGCGCCGCTCGTATGAACATTTTGTATTTTGCATTTTTCATTTTTCGTTGGCTTTCACAAACACCCAATCCGGCTCCTTGTTCGATCTTCCGTCCGTCGTCAGCATCGTCCAGCGGTCTTTTTTCGACGTATCGACGACGCAGATGTTCCAACCCACCGCTTCGACGCCCGGAAATTCAGGCAGCAGGCCCTTCAGATTCTTCTTCGCCTTCGGCCCGTAACTGAACGCAATGTATTTTCCGTCGGGCGACCAGTCGGCGTGATACGTCTCGATCGGGTCTTTCGATTCGATCGCGTTGCGGATGTTCGTCGCTTTCGGCGTCGGTCCGGACAAATCCAAATCCGCCATTCCGATGGCGCAATCGCCGTTGCCCCACGCGATGAGCTTCGCATCGGAATTCAAATCGGGGCGGCAGCCGCCTAGATGCAGATCGAAGATGCCGTCGCCAGCCGCTTCCAGCGCCAGGATGCTGTGCTTGAACCCCATTCCCGCGTGCACGGTCGCTACGAACCATTTGCCGTCGGGGGACCAATTGAGCGTATAGAGATGCTGGATTTTTTTATTCGGATGCTCCTTCGTTTCGCCGCTTTTGAGGCCGTACATGAAGATCCCCTTCGAGGCGAAATCCTGGTAGCTGAATTTGTCCGACTCGCCTTTCAGAAACGCGATCTTCGTTCCGTCGCTGTTCCAGCACGGTTCGCGCGCGTTGTCGCAGATTTTCTTGCGGCCGGTGCCGTCGGAATTCATGTAATAAAGGTTGCGCATCTTCGCGTCGTCTTTACCTTCATCGCACACGAAGCAGATCATCGTCCCATCCGGCGACGCTTTTGGGTAAAGCTCATCCACGTCGGGAGTGTTGGTGATGTTCGTGTCGTTCGCGCCGTCGGCGTTCATCACCCACAGGTCCCAGTTTCCGCTGCGGTTGCTTTCGTGCACAATCTTGTGGCGATAGCCCTTCAATTCCGTGCGCAACTCCGCCGAACCTTGGTCCGGCGCATCGCTCGCGTTCGCAAAAATCGGAAGCGCGAGCAACATGACCCACGCGACTGATCGAGTAAGCATTGGATTAAACCTTTCTAACGAGGATTGAATTCGCAGCGTTCATTACGTATACTCCGCCGCTGAACGTCTGTATGCCGCGACAGTTAGTGAAACAACGAAGAAAAAATCTTGACTCTATTTCCGCTCCCTTAAGAATGGATGTCTAGTTGGTCCAGCTAATTTTCAAATTGCGAAACAAATAATAGAGTTGTGCAATTATTGGGGCTTTATTTATGAGCGATGAAACACAGAGCCTCACCCCGGACCAAATCGCCGCCGTGCATCGCCTCGCTCACGAATTTAACAACCAACTCTGCCTGATCGTCAGTTATTCCGAATTATTGAAGGACCGCTACGGCCAGCCCAACACTGAGCGCTACGTGACAAGTCTGTCCAACGCCGCAAAGCGCTCGTCCGAACTCCTCACCGACTTGTTGGCGCTCGTCGGAGCCGGAGTGCCAAGTGGAACGGAGCTCCCGCTCCGTTCGAACGGAGCAGGAGCTCCGTTCTACTCAGCCCCATCATCCGCGCCCGTCCCGCCGGCCGCAAAAAAACTCCGCGTCCTTGTCGTGGACGACGAAGAAATCCTCGTCAGCATGCTCGCCGAAATGCTCACGTCCAGCGGCCACGAAGTCCTCACCGCCACCGACGCGCGCAAAGCCGTCGAACTCTATCGCGCCGAATTCCAACGCATCGACCTGGTCCTGCTCGACCTCAACATGCCCGAGCTTTCCGGCAAGGACGCGTTCGCCGCCATGAAAGCGATCAACCCCCAGATCAAAGCCGTCCTGCTCAGCGGTTCCGCGCTGAACCACGAAATCGAAGCGCTGCTCGGCCAAGGCCTCGCCGGCTATCTGCAAAAACCCTTCTTCCGCAAACAACTCGACGACCTGCTTGCAAAAATCTAGCAGAATCACGGTTCAATGCTCGGACAGCATTTGAGCGCAATTTTAAATTTTGCATTTTGCATTTCGAATTTTGAATTCTACGCCGCCTTCGCCAGCGCTGCCTTCACCTTCTCAATCCCCGTCTTCGCCACTGTATTCGGATCCTGCTTCCAATATTCCGGATTGAACAATTCCAGCGAGAGCAGCCCCGTGTACCCCATCGCCTTCAAGTCCTTGATGAGCTGCGTGATCGGCGCGATTCCGTCGCCCGGATAAACGCGGTCCTTGTCCTGAATCTTCTCCTTCGGAATGTTGGGATAATCGTTCACATGCAGCACCTGGAAATTGCCGTTCGTTAACTGCTTCATGTCCTCGAACGACGAGCCTCCCTTATAGAGGTGGTAGATGTCCGGAAGAATCATCGCCTTCGGATGCCCGCTCAGCATTGCGGCTTTGATCGTCTCGTTGAGCGTCGTAAACGTCTTCGAAAATCCCCACACTTCCGCCATCGGCAGAATTCCGATTTTCTCGCCCAACTCGGCCAGCACTTTGTAGCGGTCGGCGATTTTTTCGACGGGCACGGTATCGTCTTTCGGCTGCGTCGCGCCAACCGGCGGCGCGGCTAGACGCTTGCCGCCGATTTCGAGCACCATCTCCATGTCGCGTTTGGCCTGGTCCAGCCCCTTCGCGCGGCGCGCGTCGTCGTTAACGATCCATTCGGCAAACCCAATCGCGCTCTCAACGACAAGCCCCGAATCCTTGATCAACTTCGCCAAATCCTTCAGCGCTTTGCCGGATTTCTTGTAGTCGGCCAGTTCATTGATCCACGGTTCGATGCAATCATAGCCGGCCTTCGACGCGACCTCGACTTTCTTGTCGATCGGCAACTTCTGGCCATCGACCTTGCATTCGCGGATCGTGCTCGTGTTGAGCATGATGCGAAACGGTTTGGCATCCGCGCGCACGCGCGCGGTCAACGCCAGCCCCGCGGCGACGGCGGCGCTGCTGGTCACGAATTGGCGGCGAGAGGGTAATTTCGGTTTCATGGGCGTGCTCCTTCCGGGTGGATTTCGCTTCATTAACAATACACCGGCGCGCACGGTTTCCAATAGCTCATTCTCCGCCCACCGCCTCTCACGCATTTTCGAGCAGCAGCACACGCCGCTCCATTTCCTTCAGCGGCATCAAATCGCCTTTCTTCGACGCCACCGCCATGCCTTCGCGATAAACTTTGACCGCCTCCGCTTCGCGGTTGAGCATCTCCAGCGCCTTGCCGCGCGCCAGAAACGCCGCCGAATTGTCCGCTTGCACCGCGCAGGATTTCGCCAGCACGCGCTCCGCGCCGTCCCAATCTTCAAGCGCCGCGAGCGCATTGCCCAAACCAAACAGCGCGATCGGATCTTCCGGATCGATTTCGAGCACTTCCTCGAACATCGTACGCTTGCGCTCGGCATCCGCACGTTTCTTAGCAAATTCTTCCGCCGCGAACTGTTCGGCTTTCTTCGCGCCGGCGAATTTCCCAAATTGCTTGATGACGCCTTTGGCCTTCTCTTCCTCCGCGGCGGTTTTGTCGCCGAGCTTCATGTAAAAAAGCGACAGATTCGTGTGGACCATCGGCTCATTCGGCGCAAGTTCTTCAAGGCGTTTAAAAATGTCGATGGCCTCGGTGAATTTCCCACGCCGGCCCAGCAGCACGCCCAGCGTTTCGTAGCCTTCGCTGAAAGACGGATCGAGCCGCAGCGCTTCTTCAAGAAGTTCCTGCGCCTTCGCATCGTCGCCCGCGGCGAACAGACGAATGGCGCGATCGTGGAGAAACGCGACGCGCGACGCGGTGTCGGCGGCACGATAGAAAGGGAGCAGGCGGACTTCGGCTTCGAGGATCAGCGTGCTTTCCGAGTGCCCGCCGGCCGAAAGCCGGCGCTCCGTCCGCAGTTTCAATTTTGTCCCCGGCGTGCGATGCGCGCGGTCGAGGTATGCGAACGCAATCGGCGCTTCGAGTATCGGCGAAAGCGTACGGGACGCGAAGCGGCCAATTTTTGTGCCGTCTTCGAGTATGGCGTCGGCGCCGAGCGGCGGAATTTGCTCGAGCGCCGTCGAGCGATCAAAAAGCAATCCGCGCAACACCAGCGGCACGGAACCATACGTGCGAATGCGCGCGATCACTTCCTGGCCGAGGTAGCAGCCTTTTGAATAACTGACGACGAATTGTTCGAGGCCCGTTTCCGGAAGAACAAGCTTCCCTTCTTCGGCATCGACGCCGACGCGCACAACGCCTGCTTCGATGCGCAGCGTTTCAAGCGTCTCGTCAAGCTCGCGGCCTTCGAGACGCACGAACGCGCGACCGTGCTCAACGGCGGCGAATCTTTCGAGCACTTCGCCGGCCAGCTCTGCTTCTTTCGGAAGCGCGATGATGAATCCGGGATCGCCGGTGAGCGAGCGGACGAAGAGCAGCGTTCCAGCCGGCGGGCCGGAAGTCAGAACGCGGACGGAATTTTCCGGAAGCTTCGACCACTCGCCGGCGTCGCTGTCGCCCGGCAATTGGGCTTTTCCGAAAACGGATTCCCCTGCTGCCGCAGCGACCGCCCCTTGAATCGCCAGCCAATCGAATTGCGAGGAAATATCTTCCAGCGCGACATCCTCAACGAGCGCGAATTTCGCCAGATCGGCGCCTAAGGATTTGACGCCCCCGGCATCGAGCAACAAGACAAATTCCGCCCGCTCCGCCGGCAGCCGATGCAGCGAAAACCAGCGCACCAGCGTTCCCGTGCGCGTGACGCGAGCGCTCAAATTTCCCTCGCCCGGCTTAAGCGCGAGCACTTCGTTGGTGAGTTGGCTGTGCAGAAAGGATGCCGCATCCGCGCCAGTGACGCGCAGCGCGCCGATGGACGCGGGGGAATTCGGAGCATTGGGACGAAGGAGCGCGATGAGGCCGCGTTGGCGGGATTGTTGGGCGAGCGAAATCATCGGTCAATATTTCGTGAGGCCTGTCGCTATTTTGAGCGCGCCTTCAACGAGCAGCATCGTCTCCGGCTTGAGAGAACCATAGTGGCCGCACACGCGCGATTTATCAATGGATCGCATGTGCGTCAACATCACTTTTGAGCGCAGGGATAGCCCTCCGTCGGGAGGCTCAATCAACGTTTCGAATGGATATACCCGATCGACTTTTTTGCTCGTAATTGACGCGACCAAGATTACAGGCGAACTCCGATTGATAGGGTCAGGAGAAACAATGAGCGCCGGTCGTTCTCCGCCTTGTTCAGATCCGACAACTGGATTTAAACTCACACGGATGACGTCTCCGCGTTTGAGTTCAATATTCAATGCCACGATGGACTTCCTCCTCAAGGGGATTGAAGTCGCGTTCCAACTCAATGGAGACGTCGGCCATGTCGATGCAGCCCGCAATAACTTCGTCCCGCAGCGACGATTTCGGTTGCTCGTTGAGCCAATTCTGAATTAATTCGGCAAGCAGTTCGCCCTGTCTTTGTCGATCAACTTTTTCTTCAAGCGCATTCACCGTCTCTTCAGGCAACGTGAAGCTGCGTTCAATTAATTTCATGTCGGAACTCCTTGCTACACCGAAAAACTCTCGCCGCACCCGCACGTGTTCGTCGCATTCGGATTGTTGAACACAAATCCTTTTCCGGCCAGTCCCTTTTGGAAATCCAACGTGATCCCGCGCAAATAGATCGTGCTCTTGCGGTCGAGGTACACGTTGAACTGTTCGAACGGCACGACGATGTCGCCTTCTTTTTTCTGATCGAATTCCAGCTTGTACGAAAAGCCCGAACAGCCGCCGCCTTTCACGCCAAGTCGCAGACCCAAACCGGGCTTGTTCTGTTCAACGATGAGCCGCTTGACTTCGACTTGAGCGTTGGCCGTCAGCGAGACGATCGGTTTGTCGCTCAGCGGCGAAGCGATCACGGTCGAAATATCCGCCGCTGCCCGCGGAGCATTGTCCGGCGCGCGCGCTGGAGCCGGTACAATCGCCGCTACGGCTTTGACGGTGGATTCGTGAACGTCGCCCAGGCGCGAGATCGATACAACTTCATCGCGTGGGATGACGATGTGATCGAATCTCTTCCACACGCCAAATTTCGCCGCGCGTTTGACGTAGTCGGCTTTCGACTTGCCGTTTGCGCCGTCGTCGTGGCTGTCGGCATCGACAAGGATCACCTTCTCCGCGTCCTCGTCGTCGCAGCGGCCCACGTACACCTTCGGCCCCCTCGTATCGACGACCACGGTGATGCCGTGCAGCGCGCTTTTGTTGTCGTGAAATGTGCCCATGAAATTACTCCGAATAGTGGCAGAGCGAGCCGCGCGAAAGAACGGAGCAGGATCTCCGTTCTACTTTAGCAATTTTCTTCGAACGCCGCCGTCAACTCCGCGGCGATCGAGCGCGGTTCGCGGCCTTCGATCATGTGGCGCGGCACAAAATGGACCAGTTCGCCGTCTTTGAACAGCGCCACACACGGGCTGCTCGGCGGAATGTCCGCGAAATAGCTCCGCGCCTTCGCCACGGCGTCCAAATCCTGTCCGGCGAAAACGGTCCCAACACGCGCGGGTTTTTTTACGTGCTGCAACGCGAGTTTGACGCCCGGGCGCGCGCCGCCGGCCGCGCAGCCGCACACTGAATTGACGACGATCATCGACGTGCCCGCCTTTTCCGACATGAACGCATCCACGTCCGCGGCCGACTTCAATTCCTTGATTCCCGCGGACGTCAGTTCCGCGCGCATGGGGGCGACAAGTGCTTCGGGGTACGGCATGTGTTCGTTCTCCTTAATAGCAGGACGGTTGGTTGCTGTATGTTTCGAACTCCATTTTTGATTTTAGATTGAATTGAAGCAGAAGCAAGTGGGTACTCGTCGTTCTCCCCTCTCCCCTTGGGGGAGAGGGGCCGGGGGTGAGGGGAAGCCGCGTTTGCAATTCGGCTTTTGAAGCTGTTTAACTGTTTCTTATTTCTTCGGCACATCCTTCCACGCCTTCGAAGCGTGTTCTTTGATGCCGTCTTTCTCTTCAATCACAAACAGCACCGCCGCGCCGGGGATTTCATCGATCGCCTCGATCGCGCCCTGCACGCCCAGCACCGTGACTTTGCTCAACCCGTCCGATGTCGTGCAATTCGGCGCGACCACCGTCACGCTGCTGCGGCCTTCAAGCGCCTGGCCCGTTTTCGGATCGACGATGTGCGAGTAGCGCTTGCCGTTTTTGGTTTCAAGGTACTGCTCTTCGTCGCCGGAAGTGGATACGCCGGCATGTTTGAGCAGCAGCCGCGTGGGCTGCGTTTTGGTTTTGTCGAGCGGCAATATCTCAACGGTCCAGCCCTCTTTTTCCGGCGGCGGATCGTTCATGCCAATATCGCCGCCGCCCGCGACCAGCGCAATTGGGAATCCTTTTTTCTTCAACACATTCAGCGCCTGATCGACCGCGTACCCCTTTCCGATTCCGCCGAGGTCCAGTTTCATGCCGGCTTTCAGAAGTTGAACCGTGTGCTCCTTCGCATTCAGCACCATTTTGTCCGTGCCGACCAGTTCCTTCGCTTTAGCCAGCGCCGCCGCATCCGGCGGAACGCCGTCCTTGCGCGCCTGCCGCCAAAGCCGCACGACCGGGCCAACCGTGCAGTCGAATCCGCCGCGCGTGCGCTGGTTCGCTTCGACGCATTTGCTCAGAATGTCGAACAATTCCTCGCTGACTTTCACCGGCTCGCCGCCGGCTTTGGCGCAAAGTTTCATCAGCTCGCTGTTGTCGTCGTAATCGGTAAACATCGTATCGAGCTGATCGATGCGGTCGAACGCCGCCTGCGCCGCGGCCGTCGCGGCGGCCTGATCCGGCGCAAAAAGCACCACGCGGAAGGTCGTACCCATCGACGGCTGCGTGAAGGCGAAGCGCTGAAGCGCGGGTTCCGCCGCGCTCGCGCTCAAACAGCCCAGCGTCAAAAATGCCAGAGCGAATTTGTTGCTCACTTCAATTCCTTCACATAAATATTCTTAAACTGGATCGGCGAATACTTGTCGCCTCCCGCGTAATGGTGCTGCAGCGCCAACTTCCCCTTCGCCGGCACGCCGGGCAATTGCGCATTTGAAATCACTTCCTCGCCATTCAAATTCACCGTCAGCCGGTCGCCTTTGATCGTGATTTCCATGTGATTCCATTCGCCGTAGGGCTTGTCCATCTTCTTCTTCGGCGTCACGCCCGCGTGGACTTCCGCCGACAACTTCGGATCGGTGCGGTAGCCGTACACTTCGCCGGAACCGGTGTTCCAGCACCAAATGTTCACCTGGCTCTTGTCGTTCCCGCGCAGATACACGCCGCTGTCGCCGGCCTCGTCGATCTCCTGCTGAATCACCACGCCCTTCTCGTCTTTCTTGTATGTGCCATCCGGCTGAATGATCGGGTGCTTGATCTTGTACGGCTTGCCCGTCCACTTCCAATCGATCTGCAGCGTGATGTCGCCGTATTCCTTCTCGGTCCAAAGATGCTTCTCCGGCGTCTTCGCCTCGCTCTTCCCATCGTAATCGATCACGCCGTCCACAACTTTCCAATGCCCATTATCTCCCTCCGGCGCTTTCCAGCCCGAAAGGTCTTTTCCGTTGAACAGCGCCGTGAACCCTTCCGGCGGCGTATTGTCCGCGGCGAAAGCTGTGGCGAGCCAGAACAAAGAGACAATTGCAATTCTTCGAATCGAGCGCATGACGTTTTTTTCTCCAATTAAAAACAAGTCGCTCAGCACTCAGGACTCAGCACTCAGCACTCAGCACGCAGCACTTCAGAGTATGCCGCTTTGCGCAAATTTGCATCGAAATCGCGCGATGCCGTTTGCGAATTCGAAAAACGGGGTAGGCTTATCAGTACATTCATAATAATAAAACGCCGAAGAGCGCCGAAGAGCGCTGGAGAGCCGAGCGATGAGCGAAGAGATCAGGCCCGCGAAGTTTCGTCTGTTCGTGATGATGGTACTGCAGTTTTTTATCTGGGGCGCATGGCTGCCGCTGATCTTCGGCTATCTGCCCAGCTTAGGTTTCTCCCCGGACAACCCGCCCGCAGCGATCGCGCCGTATGTGCCGAGCTTCCTCAAAGTGCTCTTCAGCGAGCAGGCCTTGATTCTGAACATGTTTCCGCTGGCGGCGATCATCGGCATGTTTTTCAGCAACCAATTCGCCGACCGCAATTTTGCGGCAGAGCGCTTTCTCGCTTTCAGCCACCTCGTCGGCGGCTTGGCGATGCTGGGTCTTGGCTACACGAAAAACTTCGGCCCCTTTCTTGGCTTGATGTTCATTCACTGCCTGCTGTATGTGCCCACGATTTCGATCACCAATTCGATCGCGCTGGCGAACATGAAAGACGCGCAGAAGGAATTTGGCATCGTGCGCATGGGTGGCACGATTGGCTGGATTATGGCCGCGTGGCCTTTCACGTTTATTCTTGTCGATTGGGAAAAAGTAAAGGCCGCGCATCCAGAAGGCATCGTGGCTTGGCTGGGCGCCATCCTTGGCAATGGCCTCACCGGACAGGCCTTGAAAGACGCGACGCACTGGACCTTCATCGTCGCCGGCATCGCTTCGCTGGCGCTGGCCTTCTACAGTCTCTCGCTGCCGCACACGCCCGCCAAGAAAAAAGAAGAGGGCGCGCGCGAAAGTCTCGCATGGCTGGAAGCGATGAAATTGTTGAAGCACCCTTTCATTCTGATTCTGTTTCTAGTCACTTTCGTGGATGCCTACGTGCACAACAGCTACTTTGTGTGGACCGGCAATTTCCTTGGGACGGATGTGTCCAAAGGCGGCGTCGGCATTCCAGGTAATTGGATCATGCCCGTAATGAGCGTCGGGCAGATCGCTGAAATCCTAACGATGGCCGTTCTGGGCATGACCCTCAAGCGTCTCGGTTGGAAATGGACGATGGTCGTCGGCGTGCTCGGTTATGCCGTGCGCTTTGCCGTGTATTCGTTTCTGCCACAGTACGCGTGGCTGATCATTCTCGTCCAGATTGCGCACGGCATCTGTTACGCATTCTTCTTTGCAACGGTCTACATTTTCGTGGACGCGTATTTTCCAAAAGACGCGCGAGCCAGCGCGCAAGGATTGTTCAATGTCATGATCCTCGGCGTCGGCTCGCTCGTGGCGAATTCAATCTCGCCGTATCTGTCGCAAAAAGTATTCGTTAACGCCGACGGCACGACAAACTTCCATACGCTCTTTCTGCTCCCGTGCCTGCTCGCGCTCGGCAACGCCATCGCGCTTGCGCTCTTCTTCAATCCTCCGCCGCAAGCCGACGCCTCCGCCGTCGCCACGGGACACTGAAGCCCCGCGCGCATTAGCGCGCCGCCGCCGTTCCCCTCTCCCACCGGGAGAGAGCCGACGAGCGTACCCGCTCGCGGGGTGAGGGGAATGCATCGGCAACTCTCATCGCATTTCAAAAAAATCCCCGCATTCTGTAATATCTCCGCCCATTCTCCGTCCCCGCATTTGAAACAAGTGAGGTCCGCTTGCCGACGGCCGGTGAAGAATTCTTCCGCGATCACTTCGACCGCCTGTATGCCTACGTGCAGATGCGCGTTGGCGTTCGTGAATGCGAAGATTTGGTCGGCGACATTCTGCTCCGCGCCATCGAAAAACTGGAACAGCTCAAAGGCGACCCGGCCGCGTGGCTTTTTGCCATCGCGCGCAGCCGCATCGCCGATCACTTCCGCAGAGGCTTTCAACTGAAGGGGGCGGGGATGAACGCCGTGACGATGCAGCAGGAAACACTCGAGCAGCGCCCCGCGCCCGCCGCGCGTGTCCCGCTCGAAGAACTCGAAGCCGCCGAATTCCGCGCGCTGCTTCAGCGCAAGCTCGCGCTGCTCAGCGAACTCGAACGCGACGTGATCGCGTTCAAATTCACCGACGGCCTGTCCAACACGCAGATCGCCCAAGTCCTGAACCTCACGCCGAACAACCTCGGCGTGATCCTCCACCGCGCCCTCAAACGATTGCGAGACGCCATGCTCGACCCCTGACCCTGTACCGCCGGCGTCCCGCCGGCCAGTCCCTGCGAGCGAAGCGAGCGTTAGAATTTTGAATTTTGAACTTTGAATTTGGAGTTACCCCATGCCATTCCTCGACGATTTCGACCACCGCGCAAGCCAACCGCGCCGCCCGCGCGACGGCCATTCGGAAGACGACCAGCTTCTGAATTTCGCCGACCTCATCCGCGCGCATCGCGCCGTTCCGTCCGCCGACGAACGCGCGCGCATCCTGCAGCGCATCCAACGCGCCGAGTCCGCGCTGCGCGCGCGCCGCGCCACCGCGCGCCTGTGGTGGTTCGGCGCCGCCGCGGCGCTGCTGCTGCTGGCCGTCGCGCTCGCCTCGTACGCGTTCAACGCCATCGGCCCGTCGCGCCCGCGCGGCATCGAGCCGATTGCCACAAATAAATTCAGCAACCCAATCAAACCCGTCGTCCACGATTCTGCCGTGAAGGACGATTTCGCGCAGACGAGCTTCCCCGCCGCCGTGCTAGCCTCCTCTAATAGCGACGCCGCGAAGCCTGTCGAAACTGCCGGCGCCGAGCAGACCGCGCGCGCGCTGCGCGTGCACGGGCTGGTCGTTTACCAATCCAAAAATGAAACGCGCTGGCACATCCTCAAGCGCGGCGACGCGCTCAAACCCGGCGACACAATCCGCGCCAGCCAGCGCCTCGACTCCAGCGCGCGCATTCTCGCGCCCGACGGCAGCGCCGTCTCCGCCGGCCCGGGCGCGATTCTGCATTACGCCGCGCCGCGCGACTGGTCGCTTGACGAAGGCCCCGCGAAATTCGAAGCCGCCGCGCGCGACGACAAATCCGCGCTCACTGCCGCGACTCCCGACGGCACGGCCACGTCGCAATCCGCCGCGTTTGTGCTCAATGTCTTGAAACGCAACGACGCCGAGCCGAAGAAAAACGCGACGCTCTGCCGCGCCATCAGCGGCAGCGTCGAAATCGCCGCGCGCAATAACCAGGTTCGCGCGCTCAACGCGAGCGACTCCGCGTTCCTGAATTCCACCGGCATCGTCAGCGCTGACGATTCCAATCCGTTGCCGTGGCTCGACGCGCTGGCCAACGAACAGAATTCCGATCACGGCATCGGCCAGCTTGTCGCGTCCGCCGCAAACGCCAACCAGCATCTGCCGCTCGAAATCGCCAGCCACACGGTCACCGTCACCTGCATCGATCAAGTCGCGCGCACGTTCGTCGATGAGGTCTTCGAAAACAACACCGACCGCGACATGGAAGGCACCTTCTATTACCCGCTGCCCGCCGACGCCGCGATCAGCGAATTCGCGATGTACATCGGCGATAAGCGCATGGTCGGCGAAGTGCTGGAGCAGAACAAAGCGCGCCAGGTTTACGAATACATCGTCCGCCAGCAGAAAGATCCCGCGCTGCTCGAATGGGCCGGCGGCAATCTCTTCAAACTGCGCATCTACCCGATTCCGCCGAAAAGCCACAAGCGCGTGCAGCTTGGTTACACACAAATTCTCCCGCGCAACAACGGCCGCGTCTCGTACACCTATCCGCTCTACAGCGAAATGCTGCTCAAAAATCCACTGCGCAATCTCTCGTTTGAATTCCGCGTGCTCTCCAGCGCCGGCCTAGCCGACCTCGCCTCGCCCACGCACCTCTGCGGCCTCGCCCTCGACCCCGACGGCCGCCGCGGCACGCTCGCCTTTGCCGCGAAAAATTATTCGCCCTCGCGCGATCTCTCCGTCACCTATTCCGTCCCCGCCGGCGCCGAATGCGCCGCCGCCGGCAACGTCCACGCCGACGAAGCCGATCCGTACTTCATGCTCCAACTCAGTCCAACCGCCAATCTCCCCGCGCCCAAAGCGCCCGAGCGATTACTGGTGATCGTCGATGGCTCGGCGTCCGCCAGCGCGCAGGATTACGCCGTCGCCAGCGAATTTGCGGCGTCGTGCGCGGACGTGTCGAGCGATGGGGAGTTCGCCGTGCTGCGCGGCGGACAAAATCCCGCAGCATGTAAATTCAAAGGGGATGAGCCGGCGCAGGCTTTTGGCAAAGTCCCGCTCGTTATTCGCGCGTCCGATGCATCCGGCGAAAAAATCACTTTTAATTGGCGGCAGATCGCCGGTCCAAACGTGGCAATCGCGGATTCGACGGCTGGCGAATTCGACAAGGCCACGCAAAAATGGAAGAGCGCGGCGTTTTTTTTGCCCACAAAGCCAGGCAAGTACGAATTTGAATTGACCATCTCCGATGAACGCGGACGGCACACGACAAAGCGATTAGTGCAAGAGATTCTCCCGGCGGTGAAAACGCCCGAAGACCTGACGACTGAGATTCTGACGCCTCCACAATTCTTTGCTGCGGACGCCGCCACGTCCGAAATCGTGCGCAACGCGCTGGCCGCCAAACCCCCGCTCGGCGCCACCGACCTGCTCGCCACATTCAAAAAAGCCGCCGAATACGCCGCCGACGGCAAGCCGCTCCAAATTGTCTACGTCGGCGCTGGCATCGACGTGCTCAACGAACTCAGCGGCCCCGCCCTCGTCGAAAAAATCGCCGCGCTCTTCAAAGGCAAACCGGTTCATCTCTCCACAGTCGCGGTTGGTTCCAGTTACGAACGCCCCGTGCTGCAAGGCCTCGCGTCAGCGCTCGGCGGAATGTTCGCGCGCGTCGAAGGCGCCGCCGATGTTCACGCCGCGGTCGGGCAGGTCTTCGACAGCTTCTATCGCCCGCATTTTTCGAACGCGCGCGTGAAGATCGACGGCATCGAGACCCGCGACGTTCACTCCGAACTTATCGGCACGCTCGCCGCCGGCGACACTGCCATCGTGCTGGGCCGCTTCAAAACCGCCGGTCTGCCGCCCAATGCCGACGCGAGTTTCAACGCGCACATCACGTTCAGCGCCGACACCGACGCCGGCCCATTCGAGCGCACGTTCGACGCGCCGATCGTCGCCGCGCGCAACGCCAACAATTTCATCCCGCGCCTGTGGGCGCGCGCGCACAACGAAGCGCGAATGGCGCAGCTTGGCCTCGGCACGGCGACCGACGACGCGCGCATCAAACACGACATCACCGAAAACGCGATCACCTACCAGATTATGTCGCCCTTCACGTCGTACCTCGTGCTCGACAGCGAAGAAGCGTACGAGAAATACGGCATCCAGCGCGGCATAAAGCGCGTCGATTGGATGGGCGAAGGTCTCGGCGGCCCGACGAATCTGGCTCGCGAAGGCAAAGCACAGTTTCGTGGCACGACGCGAGATTATTCTGGGCGCAGGGCAGGACTTGGCGGTGATATCTATCGCTTAAGTGAAAGCGAAGTTGAGTTCGAAGGCCTCGGCGAGAACAAGATGCTCGGTGATTCGGGCTATGTGCGCGAATTGGGCGAACTTTATGACAGCACAACATTGGCAGGAGGACTGCCCCAGTCGTTCTACTTTGGGATGGACGGTGAAAGCGACTATTACGATCGCGGTGATGTGAGCGGGGGTTCATTCACTATAAATGGCGGCTCGATTTCGTACAATTTGGAAGGTGGCATTCCCGTTGACAGGCTTGAAGGTCTGTCCGCCCTAGGCGCCGAACCCGCGCAAGTTGCAGCCAGTGACCTTAGCTTGTTCAGCGACGACTCGGTCAGCGATTTAATCTCAGTTTCGGGCGGCCGCGAAAGGAATGTTTTGCGCCGCAGCGGGCTGTCGCTCGACTCGTTGGAGGAAGGGTTCGTTTATCAGCAGGAAATGCTCGGCCGCAACGTGTATTTCCGCCGTGGCCGCTACAATTACGCTAACCGCTACTTCGCTTCGCAAGTTTTCCCCGCCGATCAAAGCGTGAAAATCGGCGTCGTGCCCGCGCCGTTCGAATTCAAACCCGACCAGCCGCTCAAAAATGCCGTACACTACCAGCGAGTCGTTTCACGCAGCGTCAACAATTTCGGCGCGCGCCTCAACTGGGTGCTCGCGCTCGAATCCGATGAAAATTACAAGCGCGCGCTTAAAGAACTCACGCTGCTGCTCAACGAATTCCCCGCCAACGCCGATCTGAAACTCGAACAGGCGGTGCTGCTCTTCCGCGACATGGCCGTTACGCCCCCCGCCATTGTTCCCGCGCTCATCGCCGGCGCCACGCCGCTGGATGAAGCGCAAGCCGCGCTCAGCGACGCGCTGAAACTTTCGGGCAACGACAGCAAAATGGCCGAGCGCATCGCGCAAGTGCTCTCGCAAATCGGCCAGTCCAAACTGGCCGCTCCGCGCTTCGACGCCCTCGCCCGTGCCGCGGCCAACGCCGACGACGCCGCGAAATTCGCCTTCAGCGCCGCGTACGCATGGCAAAGCGCCGCCGCGCCCGAAAAAGGCACAGCGCTCTGGGACGATCTGCTCAAACGCTGGCCCGACAGCGCGCTCATCAAGCAGCGCGCCGGCGAATGGATGACGCAGCGCAATCCCAACGACGAACACGGCATCCAATTGCTGCGCGACTCGACGATGCGCGATCCGAAATCAGGGCCGAGTCTCGTCACTGCCCTGCTCGGCGCCAATCGCAAGGAAGAAGCCCTCGCCGCCGCCCGCGCGCAGCTCGACGCCGCCAAAGACGCGCCGGCGGTTTACGCGATCCTCGCCAGTCTCCACAACCTCCGGAACGCGACGGCCGAATCCAAACGCCTGCTCAGCGCCAAATGCAACGCCGCGCAATTCGGCGGAATCGCCCAATATTGGCGCGATCACAGCGTCAAGAACGACAAGGATTTCATTCGCCTGCTCAACCAAAATATCGAGCGCGCCGATCTGCCGTTGCTGGCGCGCGCTCAAGGCGCCTACGCGCTCGCGAGCTACAACATGGGCGGGATGACGCCAGAAAAAATGTTCAAGGTATTCGAACCATTGCCTCTCGAGCCGAACAGCAAACAGGAGATTTTCGGAAATGAGAGACTTGATCTCGCTACAAACGCGATTCAATTTTTGATTCAGAGTGGCAAAAACGAAGAAGCGCTTCAACTCTCGCACGAAGCGCACGACCACATTGGCCCCAACAATGAGCGTCTCATCACCTTTTTCTCCAACGAATTCCGCGCCGCCGCCGCGCTCAATAAGGAGGCGGATTTCTTCAAGCGCTACGATTCCGTTTTTTTCAACGACCATCCCAGCGCCAGCGAAAAAGATATCGCGACGATCACAACCAATGTCGTTTACGCCTACGAAAATAAGAATGATTTCAACGCCGCCGCCGAACGCGTTGCCTGGTTCGCGAAACTTTTCCCAAATTCGGACGCGGCGCGCGCGATGCATGGCAGCGTCTTGCGCATGTTGGCGCAAATCCAAAAGCCTGACGAGCGAGATAAGGCGCTGGAATCGCTCGCGCAGAAATATCCGTCCGATCCCGTCTACGCCGAACTGCGCGCGCGCTCGCTCGCTCAGAAGCGCAAATTCCCCGACGCCATCGCCATCGTCCGCGCCGCGCTCGCGGCGCAAAATCCCGCGCTCACACCGCAGCGCGCCGACGACGAACGCGCGTCGCTGTTGAAACTGCTGGCGCGCCTTAGCGCTCAAGACGCCAAAACGCGCGATGCGTTTTTGATCGAAGCTGCCGAAAAGGAAAAATCGCAGGACCCCGTGCTGCGCGAATGGACCGAAGCGGCGCTGACGTGTTTGCAAACCGCCGGCGAACAGGAAAAATATGCCGGCACTCTGATGATGTACATGATCATGGAACCGACCGACCCCGAATGGTCCGCGCGCCTTGGCTCCGCACTGATTGAAATGAAAAAATTCTCCGACGCGCGAAGCATTTACGAAGCGCTTTCCAACGCCGACCCCAGCGACGCCGCGCTCGCTTTCCAATGCCGCGGCCTTTCGCTGGAACTCAACGATACGGCAAGCGCACAATCCTACTTCGACCGCGCCTTCGAAGCGCTCGCGCAAAACACAACCAAACTTTCGCAGTTCGCGACCAACGTCAGCGGCACGCATCCCGATTGGGCGCTGAAAGCTTACGAGCGCATGGCCAAAGACCCGGCGCGCTACGGCAATTTCTCGGCGATTGCGATGCAAGCCGCGAACGTGGCCAACTCGCTGGGCCGCACGGCCGATTGCATTGACTGGTATTTCAAGTCGCTCCTCACGCCCGATTCGATGTACGTCGCGGCGAACGTCGATTCGCTGCGGCAACTTGCACAGAATGAACGAGAGTATCGCATTATCGAGCCGCGCGGGCGCGAAGCGTTGAAAAACGCGAACGACCCGTCGCAAAAAATCGCCTCGCATCTTCTTTTGTACAAATTAGAGAAGATGATGAACAAAGACGCGGACGCGCGCGCCGATCTCGACATCGCCGCAAAAATCGATCTGCCCGAAGGCAATTACAATTACCTTGCGGCCGCCATCTTCGCCGCACTTACCGACGACAGCCAAAGCAATCGCATCGAGTCCTATGCGCTCGCCGGCGGTGGTGCGATCAAGCCCGCTCAGCGCGATCAACTCATCCGCACCGCGCTCAATTACCTCAACAACGACAAAGATCGCCCCATCGCGATTCGCCTTTATCGCAAGCTGCTCGCCGACGACGATTACAATGCCGACGACGATCGCCGCCAGCTCATTGAGCGCCTCGTCGCTAACGGCAATCTCGACGACGCCACGGTCGAAGCGCGCAAGCTCGACGCGTCGTCGGAGATGTGGAACGTTTGGAGCGCGTGGCAGCGCGTCGTCGAAACGCATCGCAATCGCAAGGACTATAAGGAGGCGCTCGCGCTTTCGTTCGAGATGTGCGAGCGGCTCAAAGACGACAACAATTACAATTCGAACGCGCTGCGCGAACTGGCGTACTGCGCCGTCGAAGCCAAGCAAGCCGGCAAGCTCGATGCTCCCGACGCCGCTCGGACGGCGGCGATCTTCCGCGGCTACATCACCAGCTATCTCAACGGAGCGGACGAATACCGCGGCACGCTGGACCAAATCGGATACGTGCTCAAACCGCTGGGGCTTGAAAACGAATTCAACGCGCTTGCGAAGCAGGCCGAAGAGAGCGGCGACATCAAGCGCATCTCCGCCGCCGCGCGCTACATGAACGAGCAGCGCCCGCCGCGCTACAGCGACGCGCGCCGCATTTACGAGCGCGCGCTGAGTCTCGATCCCGAAAATCGCGAAGCGCTCACCGCAGTTTACGACGTTGCGGCGCACCACGTCACCGACTGGCCCACGGCCCTCAAAATGCTCGACAAACTCGTTGCGCTCAAACGCGACGACGACGTGTGGATTCAAACGCAGCGCATCTGGACGCTGGAAGGCTTAAAGAAATTCGATGCAGCGCGCGCGATTTTCCTTGAACTTCAAAAAAATCCGCGCTTGCTCCAGCAGAACTATTGGGGCATGCAGAATCTCGCGCGCGATTGCGAGAAGCAGAAGGATTTCGCACTTGCCGTCGAGGTCTGGGAATTGGGCGTGCGCCTGCTGCGCCATTACAACGGCGGGCGCATCGACCCCAATGCCGCCGCGCAATTCTACACCGCCTGTGGGCAGGCCTACGCAAAGATGGGCAGCGATTCAAAAGCGCTCGACTGTTATCTGCGCGGCATGTCCGTCATTCCGCGCCACGACCAGAATTACAAGACGGTGCTGAACGCCGCGCTCGATAACGTGCTCAAAGGCACGTCGCTGCAAGCGGCAGTCGCCGCGCACGAAAACAACGTCAAGTCCGACGGCAACGACAAGCCGCACCTGCGTCTCGCCTTCGCCGAAGCGTTCAAGAAAGAAAATAAAACGCGCGAAATGCTCGCCCAACTGCGCATCGCCGCCGATCTGCTGCCGAAGGACATGAAGTTGCGCCAGGAAGTCATCGAAGGCTACAAAGCGCTCCACGACACCGCCGCGCAAATCGACGAATACCGCCGCTGGTCGGCGCTCGACCCGCAGAACATCGAGCTCTACCGCGCATGGGGCGACCTGTACGACTCGCTCGGCGACCGCGCCAACGCGCTGCTGGCGTGGGGCACGATGGCGGAAATTCGCCCGCGCGAGGCAGAAGGTTACCGCGCGTACGCGGAGAAACTCTTGACCATCGGCGAACATGAAAAGTCCGCGTCGGCGTTCCGCCAGGCGTTGCGTTATCGCCCGACTGAATTCGACACCTCAAACGAATTGGCCGGCGAATACCGCACGCTCAACGCCGCCAATTCGAAAGTACGCATCGCCAAACTCTGGACCGACGGCGAAGCCGCTTGCCGCAAAGCGATGGAGGACCTCGCCGACGATCCGCAACCGTGGTTGAATCTTGGCCAATTCTTAAAAGCCCAAAACAAAACGAACGAGGCGCGCGAGCTCTACGAAAAAATCATCGTTCGCAACTGGCCGCGTTTTCGAAACGAAACCATCACCGAAGCGCGAAAGCGGCTAGGCGAGTTAAAGTAGAACGGAGCTCCGCTCCGTTCAATACGAGCGTCAAAATGCTTTGAACGGAGCGGAGCTCCGTTCTACTTTACTTTTTCACATGCGTCATCAATTCCTGATGCAGGAAATGCATGCTGCGTTCAAGATCGTTCAACCGCGCTACGATCAGGCCCGCTTTGATTTCCGCTTTCACGTTCACTTCGTGATCGATCTCCGCGACCAGCCGGTCTTTCTCCGACTGCCGGTTCTGGCTCATCATGATGATCGGAGCCGCGTACGCGGCTTGAAATCCGAGCACCAGATTGAGAAACACAAACGGGAAGATGTCGAAGCTGCGCGACGAAATCGTGTTGAACACAATCCATAGCGCGATGGCCAGCGTTTGCAGCACGATGAACGTCCAGCTTCCCATCACCGCCGCAAAACGATCCGCGATCAGTTGGCCCAGCGTCTGTTTTTCGTCGATGACTTTGTTGACGTTGCGGCTGACGCTCTGGCGCAGAAGTTTGTCGTTGTTGTACAGGCGCCGGCTGATGACGTTGAGCACTTCAATCGCGGCGCGCGGATGTTTGACGAGGAATTCGTGAAAATGCGCGCGGTCCAGCGCCAGCGCTTTGACTTCGTCCACCGCGCGCACGCACGCCATGCGCGGCTCGCCGGTGAGCATCGACAATTCGCCGAACAATCCGCCGGGTCCGATTTTTTCGAGGAACAATTCGATGCCCGACAAATCCGTGATCAGCGCGTCGGCCGTGCCGCTCACGATCACGTACACATATTTGCCCTCCTCGTGCTCGCGAATGATGGTCTGCCCCGGCACGAACGTGAACTGCTCCATCAGCGCGCGCGCGTCCTTCAGTTCCGAGTCGCCAAGATTCTTGAAAAGCGACGCCTGTTTCAACAATTCGATCTCGTCCATGATTCGCCTCTCCGATTTTCATTCGCAGGATTGTGCATGGAATGATATTGGTAATGCCCTCATTGGCATTGGAAAAAAACGCATGACGACAAGGATTCGAAAAGCCGCTCTCATTTTTGCACTGCTGGCGTTGGCGCTCGCCGCGCGCGGCGCGGACGACGCCTTTCGCGTCGACTACACGGTCGAAGTCGCGAGCGTCCCGGACGCGCAATTTCACGTCACCGCGGAAGTGAAGAACATTCATCAGGACAGTCTTGATCTTTCGCTTCCCGTCTGGACGCCGGGCTGGTACGTGATCGAAAATTACGCGCGCAACATTAGTTATTTTTCGATCAGCGGTCCTGACGGCAAACGCCTCAATCACGAGCGAACGCGCAAGCAGACTTGGCGCGTCGAGACGAAAGGTTTCACGGCTTTGACGATTCAATTCGATTACAGCGCCACAAAACTGGCACTGAATCAGGCGAAGATCGCGCGCAATTTTTCGTATTTCACGGGGACTGAATTGTTTCTCATGGCCGAAGGCCATCGCGATTGCTCCAGCAGCGTGACACTGAAAGCGCCGAAAGATTGGAAGGCGATTTCGTCGCTCAAGGAGTCCGCTCCGTTCAAGTTCAGCGCGGCGAATTACGACGAGCTCGTGGATTGCCCTGTATTAATGGGTGAATTCGACGTGCTGAAATTCCAGGCGTTCGGCAAACCGCATTTCATCGTCATGGCGCCAAAGGGAAAATTCCCCGAAGAGCGCGCGAAGGAATTGCCGGACGGGCTGGCGAAAATCGTGCAGGCCGCCGGCGATGTTTTTTTCGGCGCGCCGTATGACAAATACATGTTCCTTTATTTTTTTCAGCGCGCTGAAACGCGCGCGAACGGCGGATTGGAGCACGCCAATGCCCACGTCGCCTTCTGTCCCTATGGCGCGGAGACAGATAC
>Ga0070731_10000347_pt1 | contig 68161 bp, 59 predicted proteins | sample Coa_R1_2_FD_66448 | JGI IMG/M metagenome (GOLD analysis project Ga0070731, IMG submission 66448) | Surface soil microbial communities from Centralia Pennsylvania, which are recovering from an underground coalmine fire - Coalmine... | ecosystem: Environmental > Terrestrial > Soil > Unclassified ... | reverse complement strand
GCCCTCGTTCTGTAGGATTTCGCGCAGTGAGCGGCCGGGCGTATACGCGAGCACCAGGTACGGCGGCCGGGCGTCTTCGTGCGCCTCCAGCAGCCGCGGGACGCCCGGATGGTCCAGGCTTCGGCCGATCGCCACCTCGCGCCGCATCCGTTCAAACGCGGCGACGTCGCCGAGCTGCGACGGCTCGAGAAACTTGAGGACGACGCGGCGGCCGTCGGCCGTGTCGCGGCCCTCGAAGACCGTCGCCTCGCCGCCCCGTCCGAGCGGCGCCTCGATGCGATAGTGGCCGACCTGCTCGCCGGGCTCCGGCATCCGCCTGCCTTACACGCGAGGTTACGTGCCGACGCGTACGCCGATGATGGTCAGATTGTCGAATCCGCCGCGGCGATTCGCGTCCTCGATGCATGCGGCCGCCGCGGCAGGCGGAGGCAGGTTCGTGAACGCGTCGCGCACGTCCTCCGGCGACAGGTGTTCATACACGCCGTCGGTGGTCAGCACGAAGCAGTCGCCGGGCTGGACCGCACCGCGCGAGAGATCGACGCGGACGATTGCGTCGCCGCCGATCGTCCGCGTCAGGAGGTGCCGGTGGCTGTGGCGGTCGGCGCGCGCCTGGTCGACCAGGCCGATCCGCCGCATCTCCTCGACGATGGTGTGGTCCCGGGTGAGCCGACGCAGCGATGCCCCGCGCAGCAGCCAGGCCTTGGAATCACCGACGTGGGCGACCCAGTAGCGGCCGCCGGCGATGGCGAGCGCGGTGAGCGTCGTCTGCATGCCCGCGAGACCGGGATGGCCGAGCCGCGTCGTATAAACGTGGAGGTTGGCCCGCTCGACCGCGCGCCGGAGCGCGCGGCCGGGCTCGCCGCGCCGGTGGAGATAGTACTCCTGCGCCACGGTATGCGCGGCCTCGGCGCTCGCTACGGCGCCGCCGCCGTGTCCGCCCACGCCGTCGGCCACGATCAGCAGCGCCCCACGGCCGCCCCGAAGATCGGGGTCCTCCGGGAATTCCCACAGCACGTAGTCTTCGTTTTTCGGCCGCACCCGCCCGGCGTCGGACGCGGCGCCGATCGCCAGCTGCTCCACGACGGCGTTAGGGCTCGTCGAGGCCCACGATGGCATCGGCCACCTCGGCGACGGTTCGGCCGGAGGTCTTCGCAAGCTGCCGCAGGCGCGCGGCGGCTTCATCCTGGGAGAGGCGGTACCGTTCGGAGAGGCGCCGGGTCGCGTCGGCGATCCGTGGGGCGCCGGTCGCGGCATCGTCAGGCGGCCGGCGCCGCAGCCACGCCAGGTCCGCGAAGCGGGCGCGGGCCACCTCGATCGCCGGGCCGATGTCGGCCTCGCGGACAGGCTTCATCAGGTAGGCCAGGACCCCCGCGTCGGCGGCCTCGGCCACGAGACTCTGCTGGTTGTAGGCGGTGAGGACGATGATCGGCACCGGCTGCGCGGCCATGATGCGGCGGGTCGCCTCGAGGCCGTCCATCCCGGGCATCTTGATGTCCATGATCACGACGTCGGGGGCGAGCGCGGCGGCCTTGGCTACCGCGTCGTGGCCGTCGGCGGCCTCGCCGGCGATCTCGTACCCGAGGTCCTGCAGCATCACGCGCAGGCCCATTCGAATGAGCGCCTCGTCGTCGACGAGCAGTATCCGGGCGGGCGCGGGCTTGTCCACGGCCGACCTCCGAAAAGACACGACGACGCCCCCGCCCATACGGGCGGGGGCGTCGTGGCCCAATGGTTATGCTACCACGGTCCCCGGCCGGTCCGCAATGCCGGCGACGCGACCGGCGGCGATGAAATCGCGGCGCGTCTAGCCGCCCTTCACGGCGCGGTTCGCGGCCTCGAAGCCGATCTTGCTGTGCGTCCCATCGCAGAACGGCTTGTTCACCGACCCCCCGCACCGGCAGAGCGCGACGGTCTCCTTCTTGACCTCGAAGACTTCGCCGCTGGCGTCGATAATCTTCACCGGCCCCCGGACGAGATACGGCCCATTGTCGATCGGCGTAATGGTCACGTCGGCCATCGATCCGTCTCCTTTCGCTGGACAGACTGGGCCCGCGTCGCGTGGGATCACGTGAGGGCCCGCCTATTCCAGTGGAACGAGACCGGCCCGCGCGTCATTCCGACCCGCCGCAATTTTCTCCCTTGACACCGGGGACCGGGGCCTTGATAATGTCCCCAAGCTCCGCACCAAGACGTGCACCGCGAGGCCGCGACGCCGAGCCGATTCTGGCTCGGCGTTTCGTGCTTCCATCGGCTTCGTCGCCTGCCCGCTGCTCCGGCGCAGCACCGTGGTCCCACATCCGCGCGCTCGATTCGCGGCGGCGCGCCCAAGGAGGCCGATATGTCGTCGGAGACCGGATTTCGAAAAAGCCTGACGCTGACCGGCGTGACGGTCAATGCCATGGCGCTCATCGCGCCGGGAGCGTTCCTCTGGATCACCTATCAGCTGCAGGCCGCGCAGGTCGACGCGGCCGGCGCCTCGACGGCGATGGACATCTGGCCGGGCCTGGCCCTGGCGCTGGTGCTCGCGTTCCTCACGGCGATCTCCTACTCCATGCTGAGCGAGCTGTACCCGAACGCCGGCACGGGCTCGTCGTACTATTTCGCTGAAAAAGCGTTTCTCGACAAGGAAGAATCCGCGCTCCACCGGTGGGCGCGGCTCGCCAAGTACACCGTCGGCTGGATCTCGCATCTCTACTACTGGGTCTATCCCGGCGTCATGGTCGCGATGATGGCGACGATGATCGTCTACATCCTGGGCCTCTTCAACATCGCGCTGCCGCCGACGGCGCAGGTGGCCGTCGCGGTCGCCTTCTCGTTTGCCACCGCGTACGTGGCCTACCGCGGCATCACGGGCTCGACCGTGGCCAGCCTGTTGATCAACGCGATCCAGATCGCGGCCCTGGTCCTGCTCTCGGTGCTCGCGCTGAGCTACCGGTTCGGCGGCCCCCACGTCACGTTCGTCCATCCGCATCTGGCCAACGTCGCGCTGCCGCACAATCTCAGCCACGTGCTGTTCCAGTCGACGATCGCGATCCTGCTGCTCGTGGGGTTCGAATCGGCGACCGCGCTCACGGCGGAGGCCATCCACCCGAGCTTCGTCAGCCGGGGCGTCATTCTCTCGCTGATCATCCAGGGTCTCGCGGCCTACCTGTTCGAGTACTTTGCCGCCGGCGCGTGGATGAACACCGCCTACGTGCTCAAGGATGCCAAGGGAAAGCTGCTCAGCGGCTACGACGCGGCCGGGTTCTCGCAGGCGCCGATCGGCGATATGGTGCGGAGCCTCGGCGACACGATGCTCGGCGGCATCGGGTTCCCGCTGCTGCTCGTGATCGCGCTGACCGTCGCGATCGCGGTGTTCGGCACGACGCTGGCCTGCATGAACACCGGCGTCCGGCTCACGTACGCGATGGGCCGCGACGAGGAAGTGCCGGCGATCCTCGGCCTGCTCCACGGCCGGTACGCGACCCCGCACTTCGGCGTGTGGCTCATGGCGATCGTGTCGGCGGTGATCGGCGGCTTCGGCGTGCTGTCGGTCGTGAACCTGACCGCGGTGACGTTTCTGTCCAACATCGGCACGTTCTTGCTCTACGGATTGACCAACTTCGTCGCGTTCGTCGCGTTTCGCCGCGCTCCCAAGGCGCACACGGTGAAGCACGTCCTGGTGCCGATCCTCGGGGTGATCGCCAACATCGGGATGCTGCTCGCCGTCATCTATCTCGGCTTCCTCGGCGGCGGCGACACCCGCACGGCGGCCCTGATCTCGATCGTCGCGGCGGCCGCCTGGCTCGTCGCGGGCGGCGCGTTCTTCGCCGCCAATACCCGGACGCGGAGCCGGGAGGTCTGGACGGTTCGATCGACCGAAACGGCCTGACCCGCCGGCGTCGCGGGAGGAGTTGTTCCGCGGAGACGGGAACACGGCGGCACCATGCTGCACGTCATGACCGGCGCTTCGGATCTGCGCGCGGCCGCGGCCGGCGGGCACGGCAGCATCGACGCGCGGCGCCGCCGCGAAATCCGGCTCGCCTATCTCTTGCTCGCGCCGGCCGTCCTCCTCGTCTTCGGCGTCATGGCCTACCCGATCGGCTGGCAGGTGTGGACGAGTCTCACCGACGCGCCCGTCGGCGGGGCGGCGCCGCACTTCGTCGGGCTGTCAAACTATGTCGCGCTCGCGCGCGACGCCGGCTTCTGGCGCGCGGTCGCCGTGACCCTCGTGTACGTCGGGATCACGACCCTCATGAAACTCGTAGTGGGCGTCGCGATGGGGATGGGGCTCGCCCGCCCGTTTCCGGGCCGGTCGCTCGCGTTCATCGCCGCGTTCCTCCCCTGGGCCTATCCGGCCGGCCCGGCCGAGGTGGGCTGGTTCTGGTTCTTGACGCCGCCGGTACCGGCTTCGTACGCCAACTTCATGGCTCACTGGCGCATCCTGTTCGACAACGCCCTCGGGTTCGGCACGTGGGGCTTCGTCAGCGTGATCTTGCTGAACGTCTGGCGCGGCGGCTCGTTCGTCGGCGTGTTTCTCCTGGCGGCCCGCAACGGCATCCCGGACCAGCTCTTCGAATACGCGGCGCTCGAAGCCCGCAGCGCGTGGCAGATGTTCTGGGCGGTGACCGTGCCGCTGCTGCGGCCGTTCCTGGCGCTGGCGGCGTTTCTCACCTTGACCGGCGCCGTCGGCGATCTCAGCAACCTGTGGATGCAGTCCGGTCTGCGTGACACGTATCCGATCGTGTGGACGCAGGCCATTCAGCTGGCGCTCAACGGCGGCCTCTTCGGCCGGGCGTCGGCGGAGACGCTCGCGCTGCTGCCGGTGCTCGTCGTGATTCTCCTGGTCTGCTACCGGCTGTTTGAGCCGCTCGAGGAAGATTCGCTGTGAGGGGACGCCGCGTCCTCGACCGGGGCCTCCACGGTCTGCTGCTCGCGCTTCTGATCGCGTACAGCATCTTTCCCATTTATATGATCAGCGTGGAGTCGCTGAAGACCGTGCAGGAGGACGAGTTCGGGAACCCGTTGTACGTACGGAACCTGAACTTCGAATGGTACGACGGATTGTTCGATGAAGAGGAATGGTTCGTCGGCGGAGGGCAAACCCGCCCGACCGTGCCGTATCTCCGCTGGGCGGCCAACTCCGCGATCGTGTTTGCCGCCGGCCTGATCATCGTCCTCGGCGCGAGCCTCGCGGCCGCATACGCGCTCGCGCGTCTTCGGCCACCGGGGTGGCGGTGGTGGCGGCGGGCGCTGCTCGCGACGTTCCTCGTGCCGCAGACCCTCCTCTTCCTGCCCCTCTTCCAGGTGGTGTTTCACCTTCATCTCGACGATCATCTCGGGTCGCTCATTTTGACGTACCCGATGCTGGCGATCCCGTTCTGCGTGTGGCTGCTGTCGGCGTATTTCCAGAAACTCGCGCCCGAGGTCGAGGAATCGGCGTACATCGAGGGCGCCGGCCGGTGGACCGCGTTCACGCGGATCGTGCTGCCGATGACCTGGCCGGTACTGGTGGCGGTCGGCCTCTTCGCGCTCGGCGTGATGAGCAGCGACTTCATGCTGGCCGGCGTGTTTCTGCCGAACCAATGGCATCAAACGATCGCCGCCGGACTATCCACGATGGACGTCAGCATGGAGGATTTGAGCGTGGTGGCCGGCGTCAATGCCGCCAGCCTGCCGCTGATGCTGATCGCAGCGCTGCTCGCGCGGACCTATACGCGGGGCCTCACCGCCGCGATGCTCGAAGGAGCGTGAGCCGGCCGCGACGGATCGGCATGATCACGCCGTCCTCGAACACGGTGGTTGAGCCGCTGACCGCCCGCATCGTCGCGCCCCTCGGCGACGCGGTCTCCCTGCACTTCACCCGCATCCGGGTCACGCGGATCGCCCTCGACGACGAATCGCTGGAGCAGTTCGACGACACGCCGATGGTCGACGCGGCGCGCCTGCTCGCCGACGCCGGAATGGACGTGATCGCCTGGAACGGCACGTCCGGATCGTGGAAAGGGCTCGCCGCCGACCATGCGCTGGTGACCCGGCTGCAGGCCGAGACCGGCGTCCCGGTCACCACCTCGACGCTCGACGTGCTCGAAGCCTGCCGGGCCCTCGGCGTCACGGCGTGCGGGCTCGCGACGCCCTACCTCGCGGAGATCCACGAGGCGATCGCCCGCACCTACACGGCCGCGGGCCTCCGGATCGCGGCGTCCGCACACCTCGGAGTAACCGTCAACCGGGAGTTCGCCGACATCCCGCCGGCGCGCATCGCCGCGCTCCTGCGCGAGGTCGCGGTGCCCGATGCCGGCGCCCTGGTGTCGGTCTGCACGAACCTTGCCGCGGCGGCGGTCATCGACGAGGTCGAGCGCGAGACCGGCCGGCCCGTGGTCGATTCACTCGCGGCGACGGCCTGGCGAACGCTGCGTCTCGCCGGCGTCCGGACTCCGGTCCCGGGATTCGGGCGTCTACTCGCCGCCGGCGCCTAGAGGGGCGCCGGGCCGTGGCCCGCCGTGTTCCCCCCCGACTCCGCCCTACCTGCCGCGACCTGCCGCCGCGGTCAACTCCCGCGTCAGTCCTACAATAAGCTGTGAGGCCAGTCCCAGCATCGGCGCGGGCACGCCGGCCTCGCGCGCCGTCTCGAGGGCCAGGCCGGTGTCTTTGACCAGAATGTCGAGCGACGTCCCGGGCCGGTAGGTCTCGACCCACTCGCGCGCGACCGGCCAGTGCTCCACGACCCACGTGGTGCCGGTGCAGGTCCGAAGCACATCCCAGACCTTTTCGGTCTGAAGTCCGGCGGCGCCGGTCAGCGCGGCCATCTCGCGGGCGGCGATCAGGCTGACCGTCAGCAGCACCTGGTTCGCCATCTTCACGGTCGTGCCGGCGCCGGCGTCGCCGATGTGCTCGATCTGCGTCCCCATCGCCGCCAGCACCGGGCGCGCGGCTTCCACGTCCACCGCGGCCCCGCCGACGATGATGGTGAGCGTCCCGTCCTCCGCCCTCGCCCGCCCGCCGCTCACCGGCGCGTCGAGAAAACGCAGGCCGGCCCGCCGCGCCGAATCCGCGAGCCGCCGCATGCACGGCACGCCCACCGTGCTCATGACGATCAGGAGGCTGCCGCACCGGGCGTGCTCAAGCACTCCGCCCGCGCCGAGCACCACCGCCTCCGCCTGCGCGGGCGTGCGCACCATCACGATCGTGACGTCCGACCGGGCGGCGACGTCTCCCGCCGACGCCGCGACCTCGCCCCCGGCCGCCTCGAAGCCGCGCCCGGCCTCATCCCGCACGTCGTAGCCGAGCACCCGGAGCCCGGCGGCGCGCACCCGCAGCGCCATCGGAAGCCCCATCTCGCCGAGACCGACCACGCCGACCGTCAGGCCCGCCGCCGTCACGCGCCGTCACCCCTCTCCCGGGATCCCGCGTGGTACACGATGCGTCCTCCCTTGACCACGAGCCGGACCCGCCGGAGCGCCGAGATGTCGGCCAGCGGATCCCCCTCGACCGCGACGACATCGGCGAGCCGGCCCGGCTCGAGCGTGCCGAGCCGCCCCGCCATTCCGAGCTCGGCCGCGGCCCGCGCACTGGCCGCCTGGATCGCCCGGACCGGGGTCTCACCGAGCGCGACGAGCCACGCGACCTCGTCGGCCAGATGGCCGTGCACGGCGTCGGTGCCGACGACGTACCGGAGTCCGCGGGCGATCACCTTGCGGGCCGTCTGCTGCGCGGCCGTCCCCAGCCGCGCCAAACGCTCGGATTCGGCCGGTATGTCGCCGAAGGCGTGGCCGTACGGGCCGCACAGCACGCCGAGCGTGAGGGTGATGAGCGTCTCATGCCGCGCCGCCAAGTCCAGGTCGGCGTCGGTGAGAAACCAGCCGTGTTCGATCACGTCGAGGCCGCCGCCGATCGCCTCCGCCACCCCGGGCCCGCCGAGGAGGTGCGCGGCCACCCGCCGGCCCGCGGCGTGCGCGGGACGCACGGCGGCCGCCACGTGGGCCTCGCCGTAGTAGCAGGCCGTCGGCTCACGGGCCGGGTCGCCGACACCGTCGGAGACAAACAACTTGATAAAGTCGACGCCGTCGGCGAGGTTCGCCTCGACGGTACCGTTGATCTCCCGAGCGTCGTCCGTCGTGACCGAGACGATTGCGCCCCCGCCGCCGCGCGGCGATTTGATCGCCCGGCCCGCGACGACCAGCCGCGGCCCGAGGACGCGCTCCGCGTCGATCTCCGCGCGAAGCCGCAGATCGAGGCCGCCGAGATCGCCGCAGAGCCGTGCGGTGGTGACGCCGCCGCGCAGATCGTCCTGGAGGCGGCCGAGGGCGTTGCCGGCCGAGACCGGCGGGGACTCGTGCGCCTGTGCGGACAGGCCGCCGCGGCGGGTGTCGATCCCGGCATGGGTATGAAAATCGACCAACCCGGGCAGCAGCGTGCAGCCGGGGAGTGCGACGTGCAGCCCCTCAGGCGCCGCCCCGGCGTCCGCGCCGCCCGAAGCGGGCGGGAACCGTCCCACGGCGGCAATGCGGTCACCGTCGATCACAAGACCGCCGGGCGCCGACGCGCGGTCGGCGACCCCGTCGATCAGCCGGTCGGCGTCGAGCAGGAGCATCCCCTTATTTGACGGCCGCGCTCGTGATTCCCGAGATGAACTGGTCGAGGAAGAAGACGTAGAGAATCGCGACGGGCACGCCGACGAGCAGCGCTCCCGCCATGAGCGAGCCCCAGTAGTACACGTCGCCGCGAATCAGGTCCGTGGCCACGCCGAGGGGCACGGGCTTCTGATCGGAGACCGACACGTAGACGAGCGAGTAGAGGAAGTCCTGCATCGTCAGCGTGAACGCGAAGATCACCGCGGTGAGGATACCGGCGAGGCTCACCGGCAGCACGGTCCGGATCAGCGCGCCCATCCGCCCGCATCCGTCGACCTGCGCGGCCTCTTCGATCTCCGGCGGCACGGTCTTGAAGAAGCCGCTCAGCAGCCACGTACAGAACGGGATGGTGAACGTTGGATAGATCAGCACGAGGGCCCACTTCGTGTCGATGATGTGCGTCAGCGCGACGACCCGCGACAGCGGGATGAACAACAGGATCGGCGGGATGAGGTATCCGAGGAAGATGCCGATGCCCATGTTCTCGGCGCCCGGCAGGCCGACCCGCGCCAGGGCGTAGCCGGCCGGGACGCCGACCGCCAGCGTGATCAGCGACACGCACGCCGCGATCACCATCGTGTTGCTGATCCAGTCTTTGTAGTACGTGTGCTGGAACAGGTACGTGAAGTGCTCCCACGTCGGGTGCTGGTGGAACCAAAACGGAAAGACGTTTGGGTTCACGAGATCGGCGTCCGTTTTGAACGCCGTGATCCCCATCCAGACCACCGGAAAGACCGTGATGACGATGAACGGCAGGAGCCCGAGATACACGAGGAGATGGCGCCGCAGCGCGCGCTGCTTCCCGCGGCGTGCGCCGGCCGCGACCAGCTGGACCTGGTCGAGTGGAAGGGCGTGCCCCTGCACGGCGGTCACAGCGTCTCGCGCCTCCGAAGACTCCGCAGCAGGAAGTACACGACAGGCAGCAGGATCGGGAACAGCATGAGCGCGATCGCGGCTCCGCGGCCGAGCGCCCCGGCCTGAATGCCGACCTCGAGCGCCTTCGTCGGCAGGATCTCCGTCGCGCCCATCGGACCGCCGAGCGTGAGCAGGTACACGATGCTGATGTCGGAGAGCGTAAACACCGTATCGAAGAGGAGCCCCACGAGCAGAATCGGCGCGATCACCGGAATGACGATGTACCGATAGCGCAGAAAGAAGTTGGCGCCGTCGACCTTGCCGGCGTCCAGCAGTTCGAGCGGCACCGCCGACATCCCGGCCATCAGCACGATCGCCGCGAACGGAAATCCGCGCCAGACGTTGACCGAGATGACCGCGACGGCGGCGAGGAAGTTGTCACCCAGCCAGTTCGGCCATCCCTGGATCAGGTGCAGCCGGGTGCCGACATAGTTGATCGCGCTGAACTGCGAATCGTACATCCACTTCCAGGCGAGCGCGCTGATCGCCACCGGCAGCGTCCACGGGATCACGACGAGCGACCGGATGAGTCTCTTTCCCCTCACCTCTTGGATGAGCAGAAACGCGAGCAGCGTTCCCAGGATACCCTTGAAGATACCGGCGACCACGGTGAAGACAATGGTGTTGCGCAGCGCCTGCCGGATCGTCGAGTCCGACAACACCGCGACGAAGTTCGCGAGGCCGACGTAGTTGGCGGACGTGCCGCCGACCGTCGCATCGCTCAACGCCAGGTACAGAGAGAAGAAGAACGGGACGCCGACCAGCACCGCCATATAGATGACGGCCGGGGCGAGCAGCGAGTACCCGAACCGCAGCCGTTCGGCGGTAAAGGCGCGCCGGCGCACCACGGCCGGGCGGGTGATAATCGCTTCGGCATCCGGCATTGTCTCTACCTATCCCGGCGGCAGGTCGGCCGCACCGGGAGGGCGGCGCGAACCCGCCCTCCCGGCAACCGGTGCCAGGCTACTTGTACTTCGCGTAGATGCTCTTGATCTGACCCATACCCCACTTGATCGACCCTTCCAAATCGTTGCTCTGGACGTAGCGGGTCATCATGTCGGGCACGACAAACGTCGCAAACACTTCGGCCACGGCCGCGGTGTACGGCCCGGGATAACCACCGATGAGCGCGTATTTGCCCATGTCTTGCAGGTGCGTGACCGTCGGGTCGCTGCCCAACACGACCATCGGCTTCGTGTACCACTTGTTGAGCATCGGCATGTTGTAGCCCTTGCTCTCGGTCGCGCTGAACTTGACGTCCGCGATGTACTTTTCGAGGAACGCCTTGGCCGCGGCCTGGTTCTTCGAGAACTTCCAGATGCCCATCGCGACCGGGTCGACGACCGGCATCGGCCGGTCGACGCTGCCTTTCGGCTCGATCCACGGCCCGGCCACCTGGATCTTCTTGTAGAGGTCCGGATTGACTTTTTCGATCGACCGGAATGCCGAGATCGCGTCGTGGATCCAGATCGCCACACCTGACCCGAGATACCGGTTGTCGGAAACGTTGTCCCACGACAGCACTTGCGGGGTCATGCACTCGTCGTAGAGCGCCTTGCCGAAACGCATCGCTGCGCGCAGTTCTTTGGAATCCCAGGCGATCTCCTTGCCTGAGGGATCAGTTTCCTTGACGCCGAAGGCGTAGAAGATCGCGCGCCAGTCGTGGTCGGAATCGTTGCAGTGCGAGATCTGAACGCCGGTGTCGTGCTTCGGGGTCTTGCTCTTGCCCACGCGCCCCGCGACGCGGGCAAGATCCCACGTGCTCGGCTCCTTGAGGCCGTACTCTTTGAACAGATCGGTTCGCCACAGCATCGGCTGCGCGATGTAGAATTCCGGCAGCAGGTACCAGGTCCCGTTGACCCGCGCGATCTGGTCGGCCATCGGGATCCAGCCGCCGTTGGCCTTGCCGATCTTGTCCGCGAGGTCGCTCAACTCCACCAGCTGCTGATGGTACTGAGAGACAAGAATCCGTGTATGATGCTGGACGACATCGTGCCCGGCGCCCGCGGCCAGTTCGGAGGCGAGCCGGGCGGGCAGCTGGTCGATCGGGATGTGGTCCACGCGGACGGTGACGGCGTTTTCGACGCCCCAGTCGTTGGCGTACTTGTCGAACGCCGTGTCGTACGCCGGAATGAAGTGGCTCCACACCAAGATGCGAAGCGACGACCCACGGATCTGGGCCGGCGCAGCGCCCGCCTTCCACGGCGTCACCAGTTGCGATGCGGCCGCTCCGGCAATTCCCGCGCCGGCCGCCGTCAGGAGCCCCCGGCGGGTCAGGGTCCGAGCGGACTGCTTCACTGCGCGTTTTGCCATTCCCACACCTCCCGTGCGCACTTTAACGGTCCGACCGATCGCGTGCGGAAACCCGGGCGACTCACCCGGGCACGCCATCTGTCAACGCCTTACGATGGCGTACAGGATTGGGTTCTCGAAACTGGCTGCGTGGTTGGTTCGGCCCGGTTCGCCCCCACCCCGCGGGACTCCTGCCCTTCCCCGAAGATCCAACGACGGGGCGCGGGCCTCACTCGGCCCAGTGGCCGAGACGGCGGGCCTGGGTGACGATCGCCTGGGTGTAGGGGTGCTGGGGGGAGGCAAACAGCGCATGGGTCTCCGCCGACTCGACGATGCGGCCCCCGCGCATGACGTGAACCAAGTCGGCGGTTTGCGCCACGACGCCGAGATCGTGGGTAATGAGGAGCAGGGCCATCCCGAGGTCCCGCTGCAGACGGCCGAGCAGGTCGAGAATCTGGGCCTGCACGGTGACGTCGAGCGCCGCGGTCGGCTCATCCGCGATCAGGAGATCCGGGCCGGGGGCAATCGCGCCGGCGATCAGCACCCGCTGGCGCTGGCCGCCCGACAGCTCGTGGGGATAGCGGCGGAAAAACGTCCCGTCCAACCCGACCCGGGTCAGCGCCTCGACGGCCCGGTCGCGGGCCCCGCGCCGGCCCAGGTGGGCGACGATCCCTTCCATGACCTGGTCGCCGGCGGTCATCAGGGGATCGAGGGCGGCCCCGGGCTCCTGAAAGATCATCGCGACCCGGCGGCCGCGCACCCTCGTCAGCTCCCGCTCCGACATCGCGGTCAGATCCGCGCCGTCGAGGAGGATGCGTCCCGCGGTCACGCGGGCCGGCACCGGGAACAGGCGCAGTACCGCGTAGGCGGTCATGGACTTGCCGGCCCCGGAGGCTCCAACGAGCGCGGCCGTGCGGCCGGCCGGGACGAGAAGCGACACGTCCTCGAGCACGGGCAGCAGCCCCGGCGTCCGTCCCTGCCCGGACGGTGCCGCCCGCTCTAAGCTGACGCTCAGCCCCTCGATCCGCAGCTCGCCGCGCGCCGAAGCGGATCGCTCGGCATCTGCCTCCGGTACGGCGTTCGCGGACACCGCAGCCGGGCCGCCGCTACGCTTCGCTGCGGCGGCGCCGCGGGAGCAGGCGCTCGAAGAACACGTACAGGACCGGAATCAAGAGCAGCGTGAGGCCCGTGCTGACCGTCAACCCGCCGATCACCGCACGGGCCAGCGGCATGTTGGTCTCGCTGCCTTCGCCGAGGCCGGTCGCCATCGGAATCATCGCGAGGATCGTCGCGATCGCGGTCATCAAGATCGGGCGAAGCCGGATCCGGCCCGCCTGCAATACCGCGTCGTACGCGGACAGCCCCCGCTCCTGCATCTTGTTGGAGTAGTCCACCAACAGGATGCCGTTGCTGACCACGACCCCGATCATCGTGATGACGCCCATGAACGAGATGATCGAAAGGGTGGTGTGCGTCAGCAGCAGCATCCAGATCACGCCGATGAACCCCATCGGGACCGCGAACATGATGACGAACGGGTCGACAAGCGACTTGAACTGGCTGGCCATGATCATGTACACGAGCATGAGCGCCAGCACCAGCGCGAACCCGAGGCTCGAGAACGCCCCCTGCTGCTGCTCGGTCTGCCCCGCCATGTGGTAGGTGAAGCCTTCGGGGAAGGACGTCCGGTCCAGCGCTTTCGCGACGTCCTGCGACACCGCGCCCAACGGACGGTTGATGACGTTGGCCGTCACGTCGATCACCCGCTGTTCGTTCTTCCGGCCAATCTGGAGCGGCTGGCTGCCGAGCGTAATGCGCGCGACGTCGCGGAGGAGGACCGGCACGACCGGCGCCACCGTCCCCGCCGGCGTGGAGGCGCCGGCCGGCGGGTCGGTGAGCACGTTGAGTGGCACGCTGCCGAGATCCTCCGGATGCGTGCGATACGCGTCCTGCAGCTTCACCACGATATTGTACTCGTTGCCGGTGACCGGGTCGATGAACTGGCTCGCCGTCGCCACGTTGCCGGCCATCGCGGTGTTGACGGCGTTGGCGACGTCCGTCGGCGAGATGCCGAGCTGCGCGGCCTTTTCCTGGTCCACCTGGACATTGAAGTTCGGGTACTGTCCCCGCGGGGTGATCTGGACGTCGGCGGTGCCGGGGGTGCCCGCGACCATCGCGGCCACCTGCTGGGCGAACTGCGCGCCGACCTGCTGGTTGTAGCCGATGATCTGGATGTCGATCGGCGCCGCCGCGCCCACGTTGACGATCCGGTGCTCGAGTCCGCCGACGTTGACGAACATCAACACGCCCGGGAATTTGCCGTTGAGCGCCGCCCGGACCGCGTTGGACCAGTCGGTCGACGAGCGGCGCCGCATCGTCGGCGGCACGAGACGAACCTCGACCTCGCCGTAGTTGGGGCCGGAGTTCGACCCAAAACCGCCGCTGTTGACGCCGGTGTTGGTGTACACAGCCAGGACGTCTTTGACCGGGATCACCTTACGGACGACGTTGGCCACCTGCTCCACCACGTCCGAGGCCTGCTGGACCGCCGTGCCCTGCGGCACCTGCACCGCGACGGAGAACTGGCTCTCGTCAGTATCCGGGAAGAACTCGGTGCCGATCCCTCGGGCGGCGAAGACCGAGATCAGGAAGACCAGCGCGATTCCGGCCACCACGATTGAGGCGTGCCGGAGCGTCCATCCGAGCGCCCGCTCATAGCGCTCGTCCAGGCTCTCCATGAGGCGCTCGCTCCAACGGACGAAGCGCGCGACAAAGCCGTGCCGTTCGACCTCGGTCCCACGGCGAGCACGGAGGAGCCTGAGGCTGAGCACCGGGTCGATCGTCATCGACACCACGTACGAGGCCCCGAGCGCAAAGATGATCGTGAGCGCCATCGGCAGGAACAGACGCTGCGAGATGCCGCTCAGGAAGACGACCGGGAAGAAGACCGCGATCGTCGAGGCCGTGGACGCCAGCACCGGGAGGCCGACTTCCTGGGTCGCCTCCAGGACGGCCTGGAGCACCGGCGTCCCCGGCACGGAGAGATGCCGGGTGATGTTTTCTCGGACGACGATGGCGTCGTCGACCAGTCGTCCCATCGCCAGCGTCAGCCCGCCGAGCGTGAAGATGTTGAGGCTCTGGCCTGTAAAGTACAGGAGAAGCAGCGCGGTCGAGACCGACAACGGCACACCCAGGCCGATGATCACCAGGCTCCAGAGACTGCGCAGGAACACCAGGACGACGAGGAAGATGAGCACGGCGCCGATGACCGCCTCGCGCTGGAGCGTGGCGATTGCCGCCCGAATATACTGCGACTGGTCGAAGCCGATCTGGAGCGTCACGCCCTTCGGAATGCCGGACAGACGCGGCAGGGCCTGCCGCAGGGCATCCACGACCTGGATGGCGTTGGCATCGGGTTCGCGCGCCACGAACATGAGCACGCCCGGCTTGCCGTTGATCCGCACGATCTGCGTCTGGTCGGCCGCCGCGTCCTGGACTTGCGCGATGTCGGCGATGTGGATCGGGACGCCGTTGTGTGTGGTCAGGACGACGTTCTGGATCGCCGGGACGCTCTGCAGCAGGCTCGGGACGTTGAGCTGATAGTCGATCCGGTTGTTCCTGAGGTCGCCGGAGGGGATCAGGGCGTTGTACCTGGTGATCCCGCTGATCACGTTCTGCAGCGTCAGCCCCTTCGCCACCAGCCGGTTCGGATCGACGTTCACATTGAACTGCCGGACGAGACCGCCGTTCACGAACGCCTGCGATACCCCGGGAATGCGCTCCAGCTGCGGCTCGATCGTATTGTAGCCGAGGTCGTACAACTGGCGGGCGTCGAGGCCGCCCCCACCCACGACGACCTGGGCCACCGGAATGTTGGAGATGTCGAACTTGAGCACGAACGGCTGGGTCACGCCGGTCGGCAGGCTGCGCATCACCCGCTGCACGTTCTGGATGACCTCGACCTCGGCGATGTTAAGGTCCGTGCCCCAGTTGAACCAGACCTGGATGCTCGCGGTGCCGGTGCGCGTCGTGGAGAGGATCTGCTGGACCCCCGCGACGCGCGTCACCGCCTGCTCGAGCGGGTACGTGACGGTCCGCTCCATCGTCTCCGGGTTCGCCCCGCTGTACTGCGCGGAGACCACAATGACCGGAACGGTGATCTTGGGGAACAGGTCGCGCGGCAGGCGCTGGAGAGCGATCACGCTCAGCACCACCACCGCGATGCAGGCCATGAAGACCGCGATCGGGTTCTTCGTGGCGCCGCGGGTCAGGAACATCGCGCTCCTCCGGTCTCCTCAGCCGCCGTCACGGGGTCCCCGCCGACGCGGCGGGCGAGGTGCGGACCTGTTGTCCCTGGCGGACGAGATCGGCGCCGCGGAAGATGACGGTGTCGCTGGGCGCGAGTCCCCCAGTGATCTCGACGCTCTCACCGGTGGCCTGCCCCACGTCGACGTTCTGTTGCCTGACCTTCTCATCCTCAACGACCCAGACATAGTGCTGTGCGCCGAGGGTCTGCACCGCGGACAACGGCACGACGAGCGCCTGCCGCGTGCCGGCCGACAGCTGCACCGTCGCGTACATGCCCGGCCGCAGCATCTGCTGCGGGTTGGCGATATCGACCTCCACCTGGAGCGTTCGCGTCGTCGGATCCACGCCGCCCGCGATCCGGTTGACCGCGCCGGTGAACACCCGGCCGGGATACGCGTCGATCAAGATCTTGACCGGATCGCCCTTGTGGATCATCGGCAGGTCGGGCGAGCCGACGTTGAGGACCACGTCGAGGTGGTCGAGATCGGCGATCGTCAGAATCGACGTCGACGTGCCCGGGGCTACGTAGGCGCCGGGGTCGAGCTGCCGGCTGACGACCACGCCGGCAAACGGCGCGGTGATCGTAGCGTACTGCAACTGGACGCGCGCGTTCTCGAGCGCGGCGGTCTGCGTCGCGGCCTGGGCCTGCGCCGTTTTCACCTGCGACGCCGACGCGGCTTCCTGCTGGCGGGCCGCGTCGGCCTGCGCCATGGCCTGCCCGACCTGCGCGCGCGTCGCGTCCAGCGTGGCCTGCGCCGAGACGACCTGCGCCTTCGCGTCGTCGAGGCTCTGCTGCGCGATCGCGCCCTGCTTGGCCAGTTCGGCCGCGCGATTGTAGGTTGCCTGCATGTCCGCCAGTTCCGCCTGCGCCTTGACCACCGCCGCGCGTGCGTTCGCGACGCCCGCTTCGGCGCTCACGCGTTGCGCCCGCACCGCGGAGAGTTGGGCCTGCGCGGTCTGCACGGCGCTCTCGGAGGCGCTCAAAGTCGCCTGCTGCTGAGCCACCTGCGCATCGAGCTGCGCGTGGTCGATCTGCGCCAGAACCTGTCCGGCCCGGACGGCGTCGCCCGGCCGCACCGTCACGGCCAGGAGGTAACCGGACGTCTTCGGAAAGATCACCGACTGAGTGAGGGACGTGATGCTCGCCGTCAATTGGAGCGTCCGCGCCAACGAGACGCGCTGCGCGTGCCCGACCACCACGATGGGCGCGGGGCGACGGTTCCCCGTCTGGGAGGCCGGCGCGCTCGACCGCGGCGTCGCACCGCGGCCGACGACCAGGCCCGCCGCCAGCACGATGCCCGCGACGATCACCCAAACCCACACCGTTCGCTTCACTGCTCGCCTCCCGCCGCCTGTGTCGCGGACGCCGCCTTCACCTTCGGCACGGCGCCGTCCCGGTTCGACCGCAAGAGCCGCCGCAGGTCCCGAACGTGCCGTTCCAGTTTTTGTCCGAACGCCGTCAACTGGCCTATTTTCTCGTGCACGGACCGCGCCTGGGCCTCGGTCACGTCGAGCGCCTGCTCCAGCGCGGCGCGGCGCGCCGGCTCATCGGGCGCTTTGCTCGCCTCGACGAGGTGCCGTTTGCGCGCGTCCTCCGCGTCCAGCAGCCGCTTGACCTCGCTCAGCGACAAGCCGAGCAGCCGCCTCAGTTCTTTGATCTCTTCGATGCGCCCAAGGTCCGCCGCGGTATACAGCCGCTGGCCGCCCGCCAGCCGTTCGCTGGGGACGAGCAGTCCGATCTCGTCATAATAATGAAGCGTACGGGGCGTCAGGCCGGTGACGTGACATACCTCGCCGATTTGATAGAAGTTTCCCATGCGGCGCCATTGTAGAAGGGACCTGACGTGCGTGTCAACCCCCTGCCGTTCACGTTAGGTCTTGGCCCGACCACGTTGAGCGGGGCGATCGGCGGACCCCCGATCCGCCGTCACAAAAATATCGGGCGCGGGTCACGAACTCATGAACACCGGATGTAGGTTCCGCAGAAGACCGTCGAGGAAGTTCACCCACGACCGCAGGAGGCGGCGAGGCGGCCGGACGCTTCTGGGGAAGACAGGAAATCAGAGGTGATGCACGGTGGCAACCCAGATCCCGGAGCCGGTTCGCAAGTTCTTCGAGAAGCCCAACTTCGCGGTGCTGGCGACCCGCGCGAACGGCGCGCTCCAGGCTACCCCGATGTGGTTTTTGTACGAGGACGGTCAGATCGTCCTCAACAGCTCAGAGGGCCGCGCAAAGCTGCGCAACATGCACAAGCATCCGGAGGTGGCGCTGGCCGTCGTCGATCGCGACAATCCCTATCAGTACGTGCAGGTCCGGGGCACGGTCACGGCCTTTGACGCGAAGAGCGGCGCGCGCGACATCGACCGCCTCTCACAACGGTACAACGGCAGGCCGTATCCCTATCCCGGCGGCGACGCGCCCGAGAAGCGCGTCACGATCCGCGTCACGCCGACCAAGATCACCACACAGGGATTCTAACCAGGAGGCCGCGAAGCGGCCGGAGGTCCTGCGTCAGACGGGGCTACACCGCGCCCGCGGCGCGCAGGCGCGCGATCTCCCCGGCGTCGTAGCCGATTTCCGCCAGCACCTCGTCGGTGTGCTGGCCGACGAGCGGCGGCGCGAGCCGCAGCGAGGCCGGCGTTTCCGAAAACCGGAACGCCGTGCCCACGGTGCGGAGCGGCCCGTAGGCGGGATGCGGCAGCATCACGTCGAGGCCGAGCGCGCCGACCTGGGGATCCGCGAAGACCTCGGCTAAACCGCGCACCGGACCCGCTGGCACGCCGGCCGGCTCGAGGCGCTCGATCCATGCCGCGGCGGGCGCCTCCGCGAACCGCCGCGTGAGGTCGGCGATCAACTCCTGCCGGTGCTCGACGCGGCCCGCGTTGGTCGCGAGCCGCGCGTCGGCCGCGTGGGGCAGGTCGAGCGCCCGGCAGAACCGCTTCCACTGCTCGTCGGTCCCGACCGCGACGAGAAACCACCGTCCGTCGGATCCCTGAAACGCTTGGTACGGCACGAGGTTCGGATGGCCGGAGCCCGACGGCCGCGGCTGACGGCCTGTGGCAAAAAAGCTCTGCGCCGCGTAGGTCATCCACGCCACGCCGGTGCCGAGCAGCGAGGCATCGACCCGCTGTCCGCGTCCCGTGCGCTCGCGCGCGTACAGCGCCGCGAGCACGGCGCCCGCCGCGGTGGATCCGGTGGCCAGGTCGACGACGGCCACACCGACGCGCACCGGCTCCCCGCCGGCCTCGCCGGTCGTGGACATCAGCCCCGTGGCCCCCTGCATCAGCAGGTCGTAGCCGAGCTTCTTCGCGTCCGGCCCGACGGGACCGAAGCCCGAGATCGAACAGTAGACGAGCCGCGGGTTGAGCCGCGACAGCGCGTCCCAATCGGCGCCGAGCGCGGCCTGCGTGCCCGGCCGGAAATTCTCCACGAAGACGTCGGCGCCGCGCACGAGCCGCGCGAGCACCGCGCGACCCGCTTCCATGCCGAGGTTCAGGGTCAGGCTCCGCTTGTTACGGTTGATGGAGAGGTAATACGTGGCGTCGCGCGCGGGCGGCCCCGTGCCCGCAGACGCCCCGCCGGTCTGTTCCACAAACGGCGGTCCCCAGGAGCGCGTCTCGTCGCCCGCGCCCGGCCGTTCGACTTTGATCACGTCCGCGCCGAGATCGCCGAGCAGCATGCCACAGAACGGCCCGGCCAGAATACGCGACGCGTCGACGACACGCACGCCGGCGAGCGGTCCGATATTGGCGGATTTCTCCATGCGGCACTCTTTTGTCTGGCGGCGTGCGACTCCCTTTGCGCCGCGATGCCGCGCCGGCCGGAACGCGCGGCGCGCAGCGTCCGTATTAGTTGATGAACGTCCTCAACATGAATCGCGTGATCGTAAGGCCTCGGCCGGTCGTGGCGGGCACGCTCGCCGCGGTCGTTCTATGCGCGCTTGCCGGCTCCGCATTCGGCGTGGCCGGCACCTCGATCCCCCGCGCGCCGTCGCACCGCGCGCCCATCCTCAACTGGCTCACGGACGACCTTCCGCGGACGGACGCGGCCGTACTGAACGCGCCGGTCACGCCGCCGCGCCGCCCGCTCGCCCGTCCGGCCTCACGGTGGCGCGGGACGGGCGGCCCCACGACGGCTCCGCGCGGCGCGCTGTTCCGGTCCCACATTACGCGCATCTCTCTCCCTCCGCCGGCGCCCGGCACCCCCTAACACAATCCGCACACAACGCCGCGGGCGGTGCCGCCGCAGGCGGCCGCTCCGCGACTCAGAGGAGGGAAACCCGTCATGGGATTGTTCGATATGCTGCGCGCGCGATCCGGTCACCGGCCGGTCCAGCTCATCGGCCGCATCGCGGACGAGCCGCAGCTGGCCACGCACGACGGCGTGAAGTACATGGTGTTCCACCTCGAAGAAGGGTCCGGGAAGGAGTTCCGGCTGAAGATGCTGCCGACGACGCCGAAGCGGCGCCGCGGCGAGCGGGTAGACCTGACGTATCACGACGACGCGGCCGGGATCGCGTGGGTCGATGCAATGACCGCGGCGCCCGACGCGGACGCGACCCGGCGGCGCAACCAGGAATATCTGGCGAGTATTGAGGCCAGCCGGAGACGAACAGGCTCGTAAAAATCTCGTGAATGGCCTGCTCTTCACAATCATGGGAACCATATCGTCTCTCGGGTGGATAGATGGGATAGATAGTCGTGCCCGGCGGTAAGTTGTGGGCACGGCGTCCAGGAGGGACAGACAACATGCGAATTCCAATGGCGTTGGTCCTGAGCGTCGTTCTGCTCCCGGCCTTGGGGCTGGTCGGAGTCGGTTACGCCCAGGCCCAGCCCCTGCAGGTCTCGCCGGTTCCAATCTGGGGGATCGTGCTCGGGACAATTATCGTCGCCGGACTCCTCTACTTGCTCGTGCACGGTCCGGACGGCGGCTACTATCGGTATCCTTATTACGGCCAATACTACGGGCACTATTACCGTCCCTACTATCGACCATACAACGGCTACTATCTCGCGTCCGCCCCGATCATCACGGTCGCACCGCCGATTGCCGGGGTCGTCCTTGGGGTCATCGTCGTCAACCATCTCCAATACATCCTGACGCGTGACGCCGACGGGCATGAGTATCGCTATCCTTACTACGGTCCGTACCGGCAGGTCTACTATCGGCCGGCGTATCGGCCCTATACGAGTGCGTACCAGTATGCTCCGGTGCGGCAGGGAGATCAGCGCTGGGACAGTGACAGGAGAATTCTCGCGCCGGCGTCCCAGCGGCCGAACCCGACGTATCAGCGGCAACAGCAGCGGTGCGGGCATCCGCAGGAACCGCCCTGCCCCAACAATAACCAGCAGCCGTAAGACCCGGGATTCGGCGACCGGCCCCGGCTAGAGCCCACCTAGTGGGCTCGGCCGGGGCTGAGTCGTCGCCCCAACATTGGCTCCGCGCGGATGAGAGTGGCGGAGGGGTGTGGGAATCGAACCCACCGCGAACCCGAAGGGCCCGCCGCTGATTTTGAAGACCAGGAGACCCACCAGGATCCATGCCCCTCCACGACCGCGTACCTTTCGATCCGGCCTTGTCCGCCCCCCTCCGTCATGTTATGCTCTGGCGGCGGCGAAGGACTTTCCCGCGCATTCTCGCTCCGACCGTGAGCGTACAGCGAACAGGTTCGCGATGAACGACCGTCCCCGACCCATCGTCGCGGCGCTGGCCCTGGCCGGCGTCCTCGCCCTCAGCGGGTGTGCGCCGCGGTCGTCGTCCGAGGCGCCGCCCGCCTACGCCACCGCCTCCCCGGCGATCGTGGAGAGCCCGCTGGACGGGCAGCCCGTCCCCCGCGCCACGGCGACACAGCGGCCCATCGCCATTATCGTGGAGAACCATCCGGAAGCCCGTCCGCAGTGGGGGCTGTCGCGGGCCGCCCGCGTGTACGAGTCGCTGACCGAGGGCCCGATCACGCGATACCTCGCGATGTTCGCGCCGACCCAGGACATCGACCGGGTCGGGCCGGTGCGCTCGATCCGGACCCAGTTTCTCAACTACGTCATGGAGACCGGCGCGGCGCTGGCCCACGTCGGCGGCAACGAAGACGCGCTCGACCTGATCCCGGCCCTGCACGTCACCAACCTCGATGAGTTCAAGTTCCCGAGCGCGTACCGGAGAATCCCGCGGCTGGGCATCGCGTACGAGCACACGATGTTCACCTCGACCATGGCGCTGCGGGACGTGACCGACCAGCACGGTTGGGGCGAGTGGGCGGCCGTCGCCCATCCCGCCTGGAAGGACGGCGCGCCGCCGTCTCAACGGCCCGCCTCGCAGATCGTGACGATCGACTTTTCGGACCCCCGGTTTCTGGTCCGGTGGCTGTATCGCGCCACGACCAACGACTACGTCCGCGAGCTGGCCGGCGCGCCCGACATCGACGCCGGCAGCGGGACCGTGCTGCGCGCGTCGACAATCTCGATCATGGTCGTTCCGCGCGTCGAGGGGCGCACGCACATTCACGAAGACACATGGACATATGATGACGTCGGCGCGGGCCCGGCCTGGATCGTCGAAGACGGCGCCGTGACGCCGGCGACGTGGCACAAGGCGGCGCGCGGAGCGCGGCTCGTCTTCACCGACCGGACCGGCGCCGAGATCGCGATGAACCGCGGCCCCCAATGGATCGAGATCGTTCCCCCGACGGTGACGCCCGGATTCGAGTAGCCGCCCCGGTTACGGCTCCGCCCCCCTGTGGAAAAAACTAATGACCGGTTCCCGGGCGGAGCAGGTCCCCTTAAAGGAGGCTATCGTTTATGAGCAGGATTTTTGTGTCTCCGCGTGCGGCCGGCCGGGTGCTGTTGACCGTGATGGTCCTGTTGACGCTCGCGAGCACCGCGGCACTGGCGCAGTACTCACCCCCGCCGACGCCGCCTTCGTATCCGGCGCAGCCGTCCCAGCCCGCGCAGCCGTCCCAACCGGCGCAGCCGTCCCAACCGGCGGTGCCGTCCCAGCCCGCGCAGCCGTCCCAGCCCGCGCAGCCCTCGGCCCCCGGCGGCGCGATCCTCGGCATGAGCACGACGACCGCGGTGATCGTCGGACTGATCATCGTGCTGATTATCATCGTGGCGATCGTCGCGATCACCCGCGGCAGTACAAGCAGCAGCACGACGGTGACGCGCGACAGACTCTAGACGCATCACATCCGCGCGATCCCACGACCGCGCGGCCGCAACGGTCGAGGTAGGGAGCGAACGCGCCTCCCTACCTCGTCTTACGTCCCGGCCCCCCGGGTCACCCGCGCCGGCACACGCTTGTCGCCGACGCGCCGTGTCACGTGGCGCGCGTCGAAGTACTCGAGAAGGACGAGCGTAAACTTCCGGCTGTTGCCGAGCAGGTCGCGCAGCGACGCGACGGTGATCTCCCCGTGGCGCTCGAGATGGGCACGCACGCGCGCTTCTACGTCGGCGAGCGCATCGCGGTGGAACACGACGCCCGCGCCCGCGTCCACCAGCACGCCTTCGTCCAGCAGCGCCACCAACATCCGCTCCGCGGCGACCCGGTCCGTCGTCCGCGCCAGCGCGTCGGCCCGGTCCGGCGGCGCGTAGCGGCCCTCTCGGTAGGCGTCCTCGATCGCGCGCGCCGCCGCCTCGTCGGCCGCGCTCCGGCGTGGGACGAAGCCCCGCACGCGGGCGTGACCGCCCGCGAGCTCGACCTCACCCGACTCGGCCAGCGCGTCGAAGACGTGGCCGTACAGGCGGTCGTCGCCTCCCGCGAACGCGCGGGCCTTCAGCTCCTCCCGCGGCACGCCGACGCGCCACGGGGCCTCCTCGTGGCCGGCGGCCAGCGTCCGCAGAATCGCGTCCCGCACGCCGGCGGCGACGGCCGCCGCGAACAGCCGGCCGCGCATCGCGAGCACCCGGCCGCCGGACGTGAGCGCGTCGGCCTCGGCCGCGACGCGCTCCCGGCCCTCGCCCAGCAGCGGCGCGAGCGCGTCGAGCGACGTGCCGGCCGCCCCCGCGGCCCGGATCGCCCCGAGGATCCGCACGTCGAGGCCGGAGGTTTCGAGCGCTTCGATCTCGGCGGCGGCCGCCGCGCCCCGGCGGCGCAGCGCGGCCGGCGCGGCGATCACTTCCCCTCCGCCGATGGTCGTCATCGGCGAGTACCGCCGGAGCACGAACGGATCGCCGCGTAGTGCGACCGCCGGCCGCTCGAGCACAATCTGCGCGACCGCGGACTCGCCCGGCGCGAGGTGCGCGCGGTCGGGCAGCCGGACGCGCCCGATGACCTCATCGGCGGCGATATACATCCGCACCCGGCCGCGATCCCGCAGCGGCGGCGCGTCCCCCAGCAGCCGGAGGCGGGCGTCGATCACATGCGCCGGCGCGATCGTGCCGGGCGTGGCGAGCACGTCCCCTCGTCCCACCTCGTCCTTGCCGACGCCGGCGAGGTTGAGGGCAACCCGCTGCCCCGCGGCGGCCTCGGCGACGGCGGCGCCGTGGCTCTGCACGCCGCGGACGCGCACCACGCGCCGCCCGGGCAGCAGTTCGAGCGCGTCGCCGGCGCGGATGCGCCCGCTCCACAACGTCCCGGTGACGACCGTTCCAAACCCCTCCATCGTGAAGCTGCGATCCACCGGCAGCCGCGCCGGCGCGGCGAGATCGCGCCGCGGCGCCTCCTCCAGCGCGCGGCCGATCGCGGTGACGAGTTCGGGGAGTCCCGCGCCGGTCCGCGCGGAGACCCGAAGCACCGGCGCGCCCTCGAGAAACGTCCCGGCGCACAGCGCGCGGACGTCGTCTTCCACGAGCGCCAGCCAGTCCGGCTCGGTCGCCAGGTCCATCTTGTTGAGGACCACGAGGCCGCGGCGGACATGGAGAAACCGCAGGATGTCGAGATGCTCGCGGGTCTGCGGCATCACGCCTTCGTCCGCGGCAATCACGAGGAGCACGAGATCGAGGCCGGCCGCGCCGGCGAGCATGTTCTTGACGAGCCGCTCGTGGCCGGGGACGTCCACCACGCCGACGCGGCGTCCGCCCGGCAGGTCGAGATGGGCGAAGCCGAGATCGATCGTCATCCCGCGGCGCTTCTCCTCTTCGAGACGGTCGGGATCGATGCCGGTGAGGGCCGTGACCAGGGCGCTCTTGCCGTGGTCGATATGCCCTGCCGTCCCGATCACACCGCCGTCCGGCGCGGGACCCGAGGCGGCGGAGAGGGCCCGGGCGGCGAGCGCCGCGGAGGCCGGGCGGCGCGTCCCGTCCGGCGGTGTCCGGGTCGTGCGCGCGCCCGTCGGGCCCCCGGTCATCGGCCGGTCAGGCCGACGGCGGCGCGGGAGACTGCGCGGCGGCCCGCAGCGCCACAAGCAAGGGATCGACGTCGGCGGCCTCGAGCGTTCGGACGTCGAGCAGCAGGCGCTCGTCGGCGATCCGCGCAAACACCGGCGGACGATGACGGCGCAGGCGGCGGTCCCACACCTCGGGGCCGCCGGCCAACGGGCGCAGCGCGACCGCCCAGGAGACGAGCTCGACGCCGGGCAGCGCCCCGCCGCCGGCTTCGGACACGGTCTTCACGACGTCGACCTCGGCCGCGTTCCCAAGCGCCTCCGCAACGCGCGTGGCGAGGCCGCGGGCGGCGGTTTCGAGCGAGGCAGGCTCGCGGGCCAGCAGGCGGAGCACCGGCACCTCGTCCCACGCCCGCTCGGGATCGCGATACAAGCGCAGCGTGGCCTCGAGGGCCGCGAGATCCAGCTTGTCGATGCGCATGGCCCGGGCCAGCGGGTGGGCGCGGATGCGGGCCAGCGGTTCGCGGTGCCCGACGATCAGTCCGGCCTGCGGACCGCCCAACAGCTTGTCGCCGCTCGCGGTCACGACGTCGACGCCCGCCGTGACCGCCGCGGTCATGGTCGGCTCCGGCGGCAGCCCGCGCGCGCCGAGATCGACGAGCGCGCCGCTCCCCATATCGAACAACACCGGCACGCCGGCGCGCCGGCCGAGGGCCACGAGCTCAGCCGCGCCGACGTCGTGCACGAATCCCCGCATCGCAAAGTTGCTCCGGTGAACCTTCACGAGCAGCGCCGTGTCCGGCGTGAGCGCTGCCTCGTAGTCCTGCAGGTAGGTCTTGTTGGTCGTCCCGACCTCGACGAGCCGGCAGCCCCCGGCGGCCATGATATCGGGCATCCTGAAGCTGCCGCCGATCTCGACCAGCTCGCCGCGCGAGACGATGACGTCGCGGCCGCGGGCGAGCGCGGTGAGCGCAAGCAGCACCGCGGCCGCGTTGTTGTTGACGGCGAGCCCTTCCTCGGCGCCGGTCAGTTCGCGTAGAAGACCCGCGACGTGCGCCTGCCGGGAGCCGCGCACGCCCGTGGCCGCGTCGATCTCGAGCACCGTGTAGCCGGCGGCGTCGGCGACCGCGCGTCGCGCCGCGTCCGAGAGCGGAGCGCGCCCGAGATTCGTGTGCAGCACCACGCCGGTGGCGTTGATCGCCCGGGCGAGCGACGGCGCCGCGCGTTCCGCGAGCAGAGCGCGCGTCTCGACGACCAGCGTCTCCACGGTGGCCGCGCCGGCGCCGGGAACGTCGGCGAGGCGGCGGCGTGCGCGGTCCACGGCTTCCCGTGCGCAGGCGACAACGAGCCGGCGCGGATGCCGCCCGAGGTCTCCGGCCGCTTCCAGGCTCTGCAGCAGCCGTTCAATCGACGGCAGCCGGCGAAACGAGGCGTGATTCATGCGGGCACCCGGCGTCCGCTACTTGACCAGGAAGCCGAGTCCCAGGCCGACGGCGATGACCACGCCGGCGACCCAGAGAATCCGCATGAGATCGTAGGAGACCCGGCGGCGCAGGTCGGCGTCGGTCTCACGCGGCGCGCCCGCGCCGGCCGCCGCCGCGGCGGGACGCAGCCGGGCGCCGCACGCCCGGCAGACAATCTTGCCTTCCGGATTTTCCACCCCGCATCGGGGACAGCGCATCATCGAATCCTCCCAAGTCGCGCGGCCCCTCGGCCGCCATCATCAATTCTACTGCGCCGTCCGCGGCGCGGCAGCCCCCTGGGCCTCCTGCTCCGTCTGCGCAGGACCTCCGGCCGCCTTCTGGGCCTCCTGCCACCGCGCGCGCAGCGCCGGCACGACATCCGCGGGCACGCGCACGCTGCCGGGCGGCACGCGGGTCGCGAGCCCGCCGCCGTGAAAGTCCGTCCCGCCGGTGGCGACGAGTCCGTGCCGCCGCGCGACCTCGAGGTAGCGCGCGGTCATCTCCGCGGTATGATCAGGGTAGTATACCTCGAGCCCGGCGAGGCCGTGCGCCACCAACTGGGGCACGCGGTCGATCGCGGGGCCGCTCGACGCCCATCCGGGGTGCGCCAGCACCGGCACGCCGCCGGCCGCCCTCAGGGCCTCCACGGCTTCCTCCGGCGAGACCGCAAGGCGCGGCACGTACGCCGGGGCGTGCCGTCCAAGAAACCGCTCGAATGCCTCCTGCACGGTGGCGACCCGCCGCGCCTCGAGCAGCGCCCGCGCGATGTGCGGCCGTCCGATCGACGCGCCCGCCGCGATCGCCTGCACCCGGTCCCACTCGACCGGCACCTGAAGCGCGTGCAGCCGGTCCACCATCGCCCGCGCGCGCTCCACACGCCCCGCCCGCATGCGCGCGAGAAACGTCTGGAAATCGGCGCGTGTGTGATCGACGAAGTAGCCGAGGATGTGCACCTCGTATTCGCCGACGTCGGTGTTAATCTCGACGCCGGGAATCACGTCGATGTGGATGCGCCGGCCCTCCGCGAGCGCCTCGTCGAGCCCGGCCGTCGTATCGTGGTCGGTGAGAGCCAGCGTCCCCACGCCGTGTTCGCGCGCCGTGACCACGAGGCGCGCGGGCGCGAGCAGCCCGTCGGACGCGGTGCTGTGGGTGTGGAGATCGACTTTCAGATCGAGGGCGCCTACCTGGGCGATACGATGAGCTTGATCGCGGTGCGGTCCTGCCCGTCGATTTGCACATCGGCGAACGCCGGGACGCACACGAGGTCGAGTCCGCTCGGCGCGACGTAGCCGCGCGCGATCGCGATGGCCTTGATCGCCTGGTTGATGGCGGCCGCGCCGATCGCCTGCAGCTCCGCGGTCCCGCGCTCGCGCACGACGCCGGCCAAGGCGCCCGCGACGGCGGTGGGATTCGACTTAGCGGCGACCTTGAGCACGTCGGCGGTAGTCGTAGGCTTCGCAACGACCTTGAGCACGTCCATGCTTCGAGCCTCCTCGAGGGAGTGCGTCGACTGTGGCGCGGCGATGTGGCTGGCGAAGCCTGCTGATTCGAGAGTCCGGTTCACAATCCCTCCCCGACGGCGAACGTACGTACGTGCCTCTTACGACTTAGCGCCGTGCGACTCTTCGACGCGGCTCACGCGGCGGATCGCCGTCGCGTGCCCGGTCTCGGCGTCGATCTCGATGAAGACGCCGTTCAACTGCACCGGGCCCGACGCGACCTCAAACCGCGCGGGCAGCAGCGTGAGGAACCGCGGCAGCACGGTTTCGCGGCTCATCCCGATGATCGAGTCGCGCGGCCCCGTCATCCCGGCGTCGGTGATGAACGCCGTCCCGCCCGGCAGCACGCGCTCGTCCGCGGTCTGGACGTGGGTATGCGTGCCGACCACCGCGGAGACGCGGCCGTCGAGATACCAGGCCAGCGCCGCCTTTTCCGACGTGGCCTCGGCGTGCATGTCGACGAAGATCACGCGCGTCTCCGTGCGGAGCCGTTCGATCTCCTCGCGGGCGCAGTCGAACGGCGAGAGCAGCGGCTGCATGAACGCGCGGCCTTCGAGGTTGAGCACACCGACGCGCGTCCCGCCGGCGGCGGCGAAGACGCCCGCCCCCCGCCCCGGCGCGCCCGTGGGATAGTTCGCCGGCCGGAGGAGCCGCGGCTCTCCGTCGAGCAGCGCCGGCGCTTCGCGGGTATGCCAGATGTGGTTGCCCCCGGTGACGACGTCCGCCCCGGCCGCGGTCAGATCGTTGAACGTCTCCGGCGTGACCCCGAAGCCGCCCGCGGAGTTCTCGCCGTTGGCGATCACAAAATCGGCCCGGAGCTCGCGCCGGAGCGCGGGCAGCCACTGCGCGACCGCCCGGCGCCCCGGACGTCCCACGACGTCCCCGATGAACAGCAGATTCATGCGCGGTTCCGGCTCCGTTCGCCGACCCGGCGGCCGCGCCGTCTACTTCGCGTACTCGACGGCGCGCGTCTCGCGCAGGACCGTCACCTTGATCTGCCCCGGGTACTCCAGCTCCTCCTCGATCTTCTTCGCCATCTCACGCGCGAGCAGCGCGGCGGCGGGGTCGTCGATCTCCTGCGGCCGGACCAGCACCCGGATCTCCCGGCCGGCCTGGATGGCGTAGGCGCGGTCGACGCCCGTAAAGGACGTCGCGATGCGCTCGAGGTTCTCGAGGCGCTTGACGTACATCTCGACGGTTTCCTTGCGCGCGCCCGGCCGCGACGCGGAGATCGCGTCGGCCGCGGCCACCAGGACCGCTTCGACGCAGGTCGCTTCGGCGTCGCCGTGATGGTAGGCGATCGCGTTGAGCACCTCCGGCGACTCGTGGTACCGGCGCGCCACGTCCATACCGATGTCGCTGTGCGTGCCTTCGATCTCGTGCGTCAGCGCCTTGCCGATGTCGTGCAGCATGCCGGCCCGGCGCGCCAATTCGGGATCCGCGTCGAGCTGGCTCGCCATGAGGCCCGCAAGGAGCGCGACCTCGATCGAGTGCTGCAGCAGATTCTGCCCGTAGCTGAACCGGAAGTTGAGCCGGCCGAGCAGCTTGATCTCCTCGGGATGCAGGCCGTGGACGCCGGCCTCGAAGACGGCGCGTTCGCCGGCTTCCTTGATGCGCGTCTCGAGATCGCGCTGGGCCTTCTCGACCATCTCTTCGATGCGCGCCGGGTGGATGCGGCCGTCGGCGAGGAGCTTTTCCAGCGTGACTTTGGCGATCTCGCGGCGGATCGGATCGAACGACGACAACGTCACCGACTCGGGCGTGTCGTCGATGATGAAGTCGACGCCCGTCAGGCTCTCCAGGGCGCGGATATTGCGGCCTTCGCGGCCGATGATCCGCCCCTTCATCTCTTCGTTCGGCAGCGGGATCACCGACACGGTGACCTCCGCGGTGTGGTCCGCGGCGCAGCGCTGGATGGCGAGCGCCACAACCTCCCGCGCCCGCCGCTCCGCGCCCTCGCGGGCCTCCGATTCGATCTTTCGCGCGGTCTGCGCGACTTCGTGCCGGATCTCGCCTTCCGCCCGCTGCAGCAGTTCCTGCTTGGCCTCTTCCAGCGTGAGCGCGCCGACCCGTTCGAGCTCCCGCCGCTGGGCGTCGTGCAGTGCCTGAACGTCTTCCCGGACCCTGGAAACCTCCTGCTCGCGCTGTGCGAGGGCCTGATCGCGCTTCTCGAGCGCCTCCAACTTTCGATCCAGCGTTTCCTCACGCTGGACCACACGCCGCTCAAGACGCTGCAGTTCGGCGCGCTGCTCCCGAATCTCCCGTTCGGCGTCCCGCTTGATGCGGAACGCCTCGTCCTTGGCCTCCAGGAGCGCTTCTCGCTGTCTGCTGTCCGCCTCCCGTTGCGCGGCTGTCTTGGCCTCGTCGAGAATCCGCCGGGCGGCTTCTTCAGCGCTGCCGATCTTCGCCTCGCCGGCGTACTTCCGCAGAAGGTACCCAAGGAGGAAGAGCGCCAACCCGATCACGCCGGTCACAGCGTACTGGACCGTGCTCGTGGTGGTCACCCCCTCTTGGTGTTGCGTCGTGCGTCGCTGCTGGCCTGTGAGACCTCCATCCCGGTCCTGCTAGGACCGATGATCTCGTGCGCCGGTGCGATCGCCTAACGATGGACCGTCAAAAAAGACACGTTAACCGGACATCCGTACGCTATAATTTCAATCTATTGTAGCCCGCGCCCGGCCGGGGGGTCAACCCCGGCCGGGCCGGGGGGTCCGCGGCTCGGTCGCCGGCCCGGGACGGCCGCTGCGCCGGGCGATCTGCCGCCGCGCCGCCGGTGTATAAGAATATGGGACTATAGTGGAGGAGAACGATCGTGAAGGAGACGCAATGACACAAGCACGGCGCACCGGTCCGCGGTCGTGGTGGATCGCGGCGGCGCTCCTGATCATTCTGGCTGCCGGAGCGGGCCTGTGGGTGCGGAGCCGGCTGGCCCCCCCGCCTCTCGAAGGCGCGGTGCTCACCCCGCCCGTGCGGGCCTACGACTTCGAGCTGCCCGACCCCGACGGCCGGATGGTCTCGCTGGCGTCGATGCGCGGGAAGGTCGTCGCGCTCACATTCCTGTATGCGCACTGTCCGGATTACTGTCCGCTGGTCGCCGACCAAATCAACAAGGTCCACGCGCAGCTCGGGCCCCTCGCCGGCCGGGTGGCATTTGTCGCCGTCAGCGTCGATCCGGCGGGCGACACCCCCGACGCCGTGCGCCAGTTTCTGGACGCGCACCAGGTGACGGGGGTGCTCACCTACGTCCGCGGCACATCGGCGCAGCTGCGGCCGGTCTGGGCGCACTACTTCGTCGCAAGCGACGCCAAAGAAGGCGCCTCGGCCAGCGACGCGGCGGCCCACGGTATCGGCCACACCACGATCGTCTACCTCATCGATCCCCAGGGCCAGGTGCGGGTCTTCCTTCCCGCCAACTTCGATCCCAAGGATCTGCTCACGGACGTGCGGATCCTGGCCCGGAGCGCGCGCTAGGATCAGGTCGGGCTGGGTGACCGTGCCGGGGCGGGCAACGGTGCGCGCTCGCCGAGCACCACCACGTGGTCGGCGTAGCCGTCGTACATCGTGCGGCACGTGAACAGAAAGATCTGCCGGTCCCCCGCGAGACCTCGCAGAAAGGTCATCGCCGAGGCCTGACGGTCGTCGTCGTACGCGAGAAACGGATCGTCGAGAAAGAGCGGCGGCCGCCGGCCATCGGCCAGGACATCGGCCAGACCCAGCCGCAGCGCGAGATAACACTGGTCCACGCCGCCGCTGCCGATCTCGCGCGCCGAGACCTCCGCCCACTCCTTCGGCGCCCCCACCCACACCCTCGGCGCCAGCGTCTGCTCGTCCACCGCGATCCGATCGTAGGCGCCGTTCGAGAGCCGGCGCAGATAGCCGCTCGCCAGTTCTTCGAGGCGGGCCCGTCCGGGTACGATGGTCGCGCGGTGCGCGCGGTCCAGCACGTCGTGCGTGAGACGGAGCGCCTCGACCTGCCGCTGCTGCCGCGCCAGGCGGGCTTCCGTGTCGGCAAGCTCCTCTTCCACCCGCGCGAGCGCCTCGTGGGGCGATCGTCCGGCGAGGCGCCCTTCGAGCCGCTGCACGGCCGCCTTCTCCTGGTCGAGCGCCTGCCGGCGGTGCTGGGCGTCGAGTTGGCGCCGCTGGAACGCCGCGGCGTCCAGCCGCCGAAGTCCGAGATCGGGATCTTCGCGCTGCGCCTGCACCGCGCCGAGTTCGGTCCGCACCTGGCGGTGTGATTCGGCGATCGCGTCCCTCGACTGTCCGCCGAGAAGCCCTTCGAGCAGCTGTGAAGCGGCCTGCCGCCGGTCGCGCGCGGTGCGCGCCGCGGCGGCCTGCGCCGCGGCCGCCTCGATCGACGCGACGCCGAGCGCCGCGAGATCCCGACGGACCGCCTCCGCCGCCGCTCCGGCCTGTTCGCGCAGCAGAGTCAGCGCCCGGCCGGCCTGTTCGGCGCGCTCGCGTTCCTGGAGCGCCATCCGGCGGGCGTCCGCGCGCGCACGCGTGTGTACGACCGCCAGCGCTCCACCCGCGACGGCCGCGACCGCCAGCGCGACGGCCCCCGCCGCCGGGTGGTGCGCGGCGACGAGCGTGAGACCGGCGAGCCCGCCGGCAGCGGCCAACGTCGCGAGGAGCGGCGCGGCGGCGCCGGGCCGCGGCCTCCCGGCACCAGCCGGTATGGTTCCCCCCGCCTCCGGCCGGGCGCTCAACGGGGTTTGAGCCGGCGGCGTCTCCGCGGCTTCCAGCTGCTGCCGAAGCACATCCGCGCGCGCGTCGGCCTGCTGAAGCCCGCGCCACGCGTCGTCGGGAATCTCCGGCGCCTGAAGCGCCGGGTCCCGTTCGGCCGCGGCGAGGGCCCGCGCCGCGGCGTCGATGCGCTCCAAGCGCGCCGACAGATCGCCGCCGCGCCGGCCGGCCTCGTCCCATCGCCGGTCCAGCTCGAGCAGCCGGCGGTTGGCGCCAAGCAGCGCCTCGTCCTCGGCGACCGCGCTCTCCAGCTGGCTGATCCGCGCCGCGCGCACCTCGCGCTCGGAGGCGGCCCCTTCGATCTCCTTAACCTCGGCGGCGAGCCGCTGGCGTTCGTCGGCGAGGGCTTTGAGCCGGTCCTGACCGCGCTTGAGCGGCCCGGGCGCCGTCGCCGGCCGGCCGCGCAGGCCGATCTCCTGCCGTCGGACCCAGTCGGCGATCGCCTTGAGCACGCGGACGGCGTCCCCGTCCCCGCCCGTCATGATCCTCGACAGATGCGCGCCGATCTCGCGCGCCTCGCCCTCGGACGGGGCCAGCTGCCATTGCCCGATGTGCGCCGTCGCCCGAAACAGGGCGAGACTCCCGAACCCGAGCAGCGCGCCGACACGCGCGGCCACGTCTTTCGACGTCTCCCACTCGCCGCCGTCCACGCGCAGCAGGGTCTTCTGCGAGGCGAAGTCTTTTTGCAGCTCATAACGGCGGCCATCGGCCTCGAACTCCAGCATCACCTCTCCGTCCGCCTCGCCCCACGGGCGGTACGACTTCGCCTCGGACGGACGTACGGGGAAGAGCGCGGCGGAAAAGGCAAGGTGCAGCGTGGATTTGCCGGCGTCGTTGCGCCCGCGCACGACGTTGAGGCCCGGCGCAAACGCGAGCTCCTCATCGCCGAGCCCGCGGAAGCACCGCACCCGCACGCGCCGGATGATCATCCGGGGAGCTCCATGGTCCCCTGCAGCAGCGCGACGCCGTAGGCGAGCGCCTCCTCGGCGAGCGCGCGGTCGTCTCCCTGGCGCATCGCGATCTGCTCCTGCATCTCGCGCACAAAGCGGCCGATCACGGTGTGATCGGGATATTGCGAGGGATCGGCCACGTCGGGCCGGAGGCGCGATTCGTCGCGGAGATCGAGGCGGAAAAACGACGGCGCGAGGTCCTCGCGCAGCCGCTCGGCCAGGACCCGCGTGTCGAGGCCGCCGAGCCCCGTCAGGACAACGCGCAGCGCCAGGTTCGGATCGGCGTGCTCGCGGATGCGGCGGGCGATCGCCTCGCCGTCGCCCGCCGTCGCCAGATCGACGACGAGCCGCCCGCTGCGGCGGCGGCCCACGCGGCGCCGCTCGACCTCGGCGCGGCCGGGCTCGGGAATCGTGACGAGCAGCACGTGCCCGGATTGACCCTCGTCAAGATCGATCATCTCCGGCGCGCCGCTGTACCATGCAGCCACCCCGCCGGCCGAGACGTCCTGCGCCGAATGCCAGTCGCCGAGGGCAAGGTAATCGACCGCGCTCGCGGCGATCTCCCGCGGCGTGATCATCGTGAACTGCGCCTCGAAGTCGGGCCGCTGCACGCTGCCGTGGGCCACGGCGACCTGGTAGCGCGTGGCGCGGCGAACCGGCAGTCCGGCGAGCGGGCTCTCGACGGACAGCCGCCGCGGCGCCGACCGTCCCACGACCGTCAGATCGCACTCGGCGATGACGCGCTCGCCGAGCTGCTGCCCGAACACGGTCAGCCCCGGACAGCGGCGCTCGAGGTCCGTCCACACGCCGGCGCTGCCTTCGCCGAGGGGGTCGTGGTTGCCGGCGATCGCGCAGACGGGAATGCCCGCCTGTCCGAGCCGGCTCAGCTGTTCGGCGGCGAACGGCGCGTGCACGCGGGCCGCCGCCACCGAATCGAAGAGGTCGCCCGCGATCAGCACCGCGTCGACGCGCTCCGCGAGGGCGAGATCGATCAGGCGGGTCAGCGTCTCCCGCAGTTGCTTGCGGTGCTCCGGCCCCCGGTCGCCCAGCACCTTGAACGTCGCCCCGAGGTGCACGTCGGAGGTGTGCAGGAGGCGCAGGCTCATTCGGCCGCCGTGAACGGACAAATTTGCTTGAAGGCGCAGTACGGGCAGGCGCGATACGGATCCGGGGTCGCGGTGAACTGGCGCGCCCGGATGCCCTCGGCCGCGCGCTCGATCATCTCCCGCGCCTCCGTCACGTCCTCGGCGTCCTTGTGCGCCCGGCCGACCATGATCTCGCGGCCGAGAAAGTGCAGCTCGACGCGGTCCGGGAGCCGGCCGAGCACCTCCTGATATGCGAGGGAGTAGATCGCGAGCTGCTCGCTGTCCCGGGTGCGCCGGTCGGCGTCTTCCTGCGTCCGCACGTCCGTGCTCTTGAAGTCGATGATCACGACGTCGTTCCCGCGGATGTCGACGCGGTCCCACCGGCCGCGCACGTAGGCCCCCCCGGAGCGGAACCGGAACTCCCGCTCGACGAACGTGGGCACCGTCCCGCCGGCCTCCTGGTAGGCGAAGAAGCGGCGCAGCACCGCGCGGCCTTCTTCGAGGCGCCGGTCCTCGTGCTCGCGGCTGAGAAACCCCTCGCTGATCCACGCCCGCTCGAGCGTCGCCACGAGATCGTCCGCGGTGACCGGCTGGCGCCGCGCGCGGCGGCGGTTGTATTCCTGGACGGCCTCGTGGAGCGCCGCGCCGTACGCGATCCGATGGTCCCGCAGAATGGGGACGCGCAGCACGTGGATGTACCGGTACTTGTACGGACAGGTCGTGTAGTCGTCGACCTGCCGGAACGAGAGCGGCACCGGATCGTCGGACGGCGGCAGCAGCACGATCGGCCCCTCCGCCGGGGCGGCCGGCGGCGCGTGCCGCTCCACCGCCTGCGCGGGCGACGCCGCGGCCGCGGCCGGCTCGATCCGGGGCAGGTCGAGCGCCTCCAAGACGAACCGGCTCACTTTGCGGCGCCGCACGCCGCCGTAGTCCCACGCGCCGGTCAGGTAGAGCTCCCGGCGCGCCCGGGTCATGCCGACGTAGCAGAGCCGGCGCTCCTCTTGGAGGTGGAAGTCTCCGCTCGGCAGGATGTCGCGCATCAGCGCGTCCGGCAGGGCGAGCGGCTCCCGCCGCGCCCGCGACGGAAACTTCTCGGCGACGAGGCTGACCAGAAACACGACCGGGAACTCGAGGCCCTTCGCCTTGTGGATCGTGAGCACGCGCACGGCGTCGGTGTCCGCCTCGGCCTCCGCCGTCGCGGGATCGTCGCCGGCCTCGATCAGCAATTCCAAGTATTCGACGAACGCCGGCACGCGGTCCACCTTCGCGCTCTCCCCGTAGCGCGCGACGAGGTCGAAAAACCGCGCGATGTTGGCGACCCGGTGCGCGTCGGCCGGCTCCTCGGACGCGGCGAGGCGGTGCACGTAACCGGTATGCGTGACCGCATATTCGTAGAGCACGCGGCCGGTCTTCATCGTCGCGGCCAGCCGGCCCATCGCGTCGAGATCCTCGACGATCTTCGCGATGACCGCCCGCCCAGGCGCCGAGACCTCGAGGTCGTTGAGCCGCGGCAGCGCCCGGTAGACCTGGTTCAGCGACCGGTTGCGGCGCTGGCCGTAGCTGGTGCAGAGCGCGAGGTCCGCGGGGGGCACGTCGTAGAAGGGCGACGAGCTCAGCAGGTACAGGGACATACTGTCGCTCGGGTGCGCCAGCACGCGCAGGAACGCGGTGAGGAAGCGGATCTCTTCGCGATCGTAGAGGCCGCGGGTCCCGGTGAAGGTGAACGGAATGCCGCGCATGTTGAGGGCCCGCATGAACGGATCGGCGTCCCGGTTGGCGCGGACCAGGATCGCGACATCGCGGTACCGCCAGCGGCCGGTCCGCACGGCGTCCTCGATCCGGCCGGCCACGTCGTCCGCCTCCTCGGCGAGCGTCTCGAACTGGTGGTGGCGCGGCAGCTGCCCCGGCTCCGTGGCCGAGCGCAGCCGCTTGTCGATGCCGTGCCGGACCTCGAGGCGGTCGGGATCGTTGTGGCGGATCAGCCGGTACGCCGAATCGAGAATCAACTGCGTCGAGCGGAAGTTGCGGGTGAGCACGACCATCCGCGCGTCCGGATACGCCTCGGTGAAATAGGAGATGTTGCTGTACGACGCGCCGCGCCAGCGGTAGATCGCCTGGTCGTCGTCGGCGACGACGGTCAGGTTGCGCCGGCCCCCGGCCAACAGCTTTACGAGCTCGAACTGCGCGAAGTTGGTGTCCTGGAATTCGTCGACGAGCAGGTAGCGGAACTGCGACTGGTAGGCCTCGCGGACCGACGGGTGCTCCCGCAGCAGGCGCAGCGTCAGCACGATCAGGTCGCCGAAGTCGACGCAGCTCGCCTCGGCCAGCATCGTCTGATAGGCGCGATACGTCGCCGCGAGCTCGCGCTGCTGGCGCGCCTGCTCGGCCAGCGCGGCGTTGTCCGGCTGGGACGCGGCCTCCGCGGCGAGGCGCTCCGCGTAGGCCGCGTAGTCCTCCGGCGTGACGGCCTCGTCCTTGGCCCGGCTCCACAGCGTAATCAGGGCGTCGACGTACCGGGTCGGGTCGCCAAGCGGGCGGAAATAATCGAGGGGCAGCTGGAACAGCCGCTCGCGCATGAAGATGACCTGCTCGGGACGGCTCAGTACCCGGAAGTCCGGCGAGAGACCGAGGTGGAGGGCGTTCTCGCGGAGCACGCGGTCCCCGAACGCGTGAAACGTGCTGATCCAGGTATCGGTGTAGCCGTAGGGCACGAACCGGTCGACCCGTTCCTCCATCTCGGCCGCGGCGCGGTCGGTGAAGGTGAGCGCCAGGATCTCGCTCGGTCGGGCTTCCTTGGTCGCGATGAGGTGCGCGATGCGGCGGGTGATGACGGCGGTCTTTCCGGTGCCGGCGCCGGCGACGATCAGGAGCGGGCCGGCGGCGTGCGTCACGGCATCCCGCTGCTCGTCGGTGAGCCCGGCGAGGATCTCATCGGCGCGCGTGGTCGCCGTCGCGGCCGCGGCGGCGACCTCGGGTGATTGGACGTCGAGCGAGTGAGCGCCGTCGAGAAAACCGATGCCGGTGTCCTGGAGCGGCGCGAGGTCATCGACGTCGGTTGAAGCCAGCCCGAGGGCGAGTTGATCCGTGTCCGCGCCGCCGGGCCGTCTGCCCTTCAGAGGTACGGCTTTGATTTCATGGTTGCCGGCCGCTGGTCGGCCGGCGGGCCGCGCCTCGCGCCCGTTACGCATCCGAGATCCCACCGCGGTCGCTCCGTTGCACCGTCCGAAGAACGCGTGCGATTGTTGGTGCGGCGAATCCCCGGCGCTGGAGCAGGCCGGCCAGCCGCCGGATCCTGGCATCCCACGCGAGGCGCGCGTAGGCGCGGAGGCGACGCTCGACGAGATCGCGCGCGCGCCGTTCTTCCCCTGTCTCCGCAGGACCTCCGGCCGCATTCGCGGCCGCCGCTTCTTCTTCGCCGCACACCTCGCGGATCGCCTGCTCGATCAGCGAACTGGCGACGCCTTTTTCGCGCAATTCCGAGCGAAGCCGCAGCGCACCGCACGGCCGGACCGCGAGACGATTCTGCACCCACGCCCGCGCGAACTCCAAATCGTTGAGATAGCCGTCGTTCGTGAGGTCGGTGATGACCGACACCACCGATTCCAACGGCGCCCCGGCGCGCCGGAGGCGCGCCCGAAGCTCGGCGGTGCTGCGCGGCCGCGCCCCAAGCAGACGGAGCGCGGTCTCCCGCGCGCGCCGGTAGGCGTCGCGGCTCTCGAGCAGCAGGAGCGCCGGCGGGGCGAGCACAACGCCGGGCTCCAGACCGAGACGTGCGACCTCCTCGGCGTCCACCCGGAACCGCCGTCCGTCCTCCAGCACAATCAGGCGCAACTCGCCGGCACCGGACGCGGGCCCGCCGGACGCCCGAATCACGGCGATGCGGGCAGGCCCCGGGGCAGCGCCTCCGGAGGCCCCGGAGCTCGATTGCTCCGCGGACGCATCACGGCCGACGCCGCCTGAGCGGTGTCGGCCGCGAGACCGGTACCGGGCCGCAGGGACGCGCCCTGCGCGATTCACCGCTGAGCCCGAGGCGCGACTCCCTTCGCAACCACGGCTGCGCCGGCGACTTTCCTGAGCTCGTCTTCAGATGGCACGGAGGTGGGAACGGCCGGCCTCGGCGCCGGGCTTTTTGCTTCGGGAGCGGCGCCGTTGCCGTTCCCCCCTTCGGGGACTAGGCGGCGAGATGCGCTGCCGTCGGGCGCGGCGTCCGGCGCGGCCGCGGCGGAGGCCGGCACGCGCACGATCCCGAGCTTCTCGCGGGTCTTGGCGTCGATCTCGCGCGCCAGCTCCGGATTGTTCTCGAGGAACTCGCGGGCGTTGTCGCGGCCCTGGCCGATCTTCATGTCCTTGTAGGCGAACCACGTCCCAGACCGCGAGACGATCCCGTGGAGCGCGGCCACATCCAGCAGGCTGGCGGACTTGCTGATTCCCCGCGGGAAGATGATGTCGGCTTCGCAGTCCCGGAACGGCGCGGCGAGCTTGTTCTTGACAACTTTGATCCGCACGCGCTGGCCGATGGCCTGATCGCCCGACTTCAGCGTTTCGATCCGGCGGATCTCCATGCGCACCGAGGCGTAGAACTTCAACGCGCGGCCCCCGCTGGTGACCTCGGGGTTGCCGAACATGACGCCGACCTTCTCGCGCAGCTGGTTGATGAAAATCATCGTGGTGCGGGACTTGCTGATGGCGCCGACGAGCTTCCGCATCGCCTGGGACATGAGCCGCGCCTGCAGACCGACGTGCGCGTCCCCCATCTCACCGTCCAACTCCGCCCGCGGCACGAGCGCCGCCACCGAGTCCACCACGATCACGTCGATCGCGCCGGACCGAACGAGCATCTCGCCGATCTCGAGCGCCTGCTCGCCGGAGTCCGGCTGGGAGATCAGGAGGTTGTCGATGTCGACCCCGACGTTGCGGGCGTACTCGGTATTGAGAGCATGCTCCGCGTCGATGAACGCCGCGACCCCGCCTTCACGCTGCGCCTCGGCGACGACGTGATAGCCGAGCGTCGTCTTGCCGGACGATTCGGGGCCGTAGATCTCGACGATCCGGCCGCGGGGCACGCCGCCGACGCCCAGCGCGGCGTCGAGGGCCAGAATACCCGTGGGGATCACGTCGACGTTCAGCTTGGCCTGGTGCTCGCCGAGCTTCATGATCGAACCCTTGCCGAACTGCTTCTCGATCTGGGTCAAGGCGAGGTCCAGGGCGCGCTGCCGTTCGTTCATGGGGACCGTTCCCTCCGCCGCGTCGACGGTCGCTGATGCGACTTTTTCGCGTATTAAGTTGGCCCCAACATACCAAACAGTTGTTCGTATGTCAAGCCACGGCGTGAACTTTCGTTGACCACTGAGTTTTCACTTCGAAGAATTCGCCATCCATTCAATCGGACCCCCGGGAGGTGACGCCGAGGGCTGCCGTCGCGACGATCGTGTGCACGGGCTCGGACGCGCCGAGCACGCTCTTCACCACCACCAGTTCGGTCACGGACTGGTCGCCCAATACCACACGATCGAGCGCCTCGGCCTCGTGTCTCAAGTCCGGCGGCCGGCCGGTCCCGCGCGCCCGTGCGAGCGTCAGGTGCGGCGCAAACGGCCTGGGGTCGAGCGCGAAGCGCCGATCGCGAAGCGCGCGGGCGAGCGAGCCGGCGAGCGCGACGAGGCGCTCGGCGCCGCGCGTCACGCCCACCCACACCACGCGCGGCGCGGCCGTGGACGGGAAGGCCCCAACCCCCGCGAAGCTGATCGCAAACGGTGCGGTCGCACCGGCGGCGGCGCGGGCCGCCTCGACGGCCTCGGCCACCTCTGCCGTCGGAATGTCCCCGAGAAACTGCAGCGTCAGATGCAGATGCGAGGGCGAAACCCAGCGGAACCGGTCGGCGTACGCCGCGAGCGGGGCGCGCGCCCTCGCCGCGGCGTCGCGAACGTCCGGCGCGAGCGGAACCGCGATGAAGGTGCGATGACGATCCGCCTGGCCGGGGCGCGCCGCGTCGGGACCGGGCGCGCCCGCCCCGCCGCGCGGAGCGGGAGTCACCGCGGGGCGCGCTCTCCCAAGTCAAGCAGATACAGCCGGATCATGTCGAGCGAGGTCTGGGACGCGAGATACTGGACGCCCGCGCGGCCGGGCTCTGTGCCGTAGCGCATCTCGCGGACGTCCGTGCCGCCGGCATGAGCGAGCGCGATGAACACCAAGCCCACCGGTCTCTCGGGGGTGCCTCCCGACGGACCGGCAATGCCCGTCGTCGAGACCGCGAGGTCCGTTTCCGCGTGTGCGCGCGCGCCTTCGGCCATGGCCCGCGCCACCTCCGGACTCACCGCGCCGTGGCGCGCGATCAGATTCTGCGGCACCGAGAGCCAACGGTTCTTGGCCGCGTTGCTGTAGGCGATCACGCCGCCGTCCAGGTACATCGACGCCCCGGGGGTCCGCGTGAGGCGGTGCGCGATCAGCCCTCCCGTGCACGACTCGGCGACGGCGATCGTGAGGCCGGCGTCGGCCAGCTGCCTCGCGACGGTCTCTTCCAGCGTTTGCTCGCCGACCGCGTAGATCGCGCGCCCCAGACGTTCGCGGACCGCCAGTTCGGTCTCGTCGAGCAGGCCGTCGACGCCGGCCTCCTCCCCGCGCGCGGTGATGCGCAGATGGCATTCGCCGGTGTGCGCGTAGGGCGCGATCGTGGGGTTCGTGCCGGCGCGCATCAAGTCGCGGACGCGGTCTTCGACGATCGACTCACCGAGGGCGACCCGGAGAATGCGGGAGCGGATGACGTCGGTCCCAGCCAGGCCGCGCGCGCGGAGATACGGAATGACGTGATCCTCGATCATCCCCTTCATCTCGCGCGGCACGCCGGGCGTAAAGACGAGCGTCTTCCCCTCGTGCTCCACGACGACGCCCGGGGCGCTGCCCCGCGTGTTGGGGATCATGTGCGCCCCGCGGGGCATCATCGCCTGCTTCTGCTGCTGGCTCGTGAGCGGACGGTTGCGCCGCCGGAAGAATGCCTGCACGTGGGTCCACGCCTCTTCGTTCCGCTCTATCGGCAGGCCCAGCGCCTCGGCCACCGCGGCGACCGTGAGGTCGTCGTCGGTCGGGCCGAGCCCGCCGGTCGCGATGACCAGGTCGACGCGACTGAGCGCCTCGCGGAACACCTCCTGGACTCGCCCCACGTTGTCGCCCACCGTCGACCGGTAGTACACGGCGATCCCGGCGCCGGCCAGCACGTTGCAGAGCCAGACGGCGTTGGTGTCGGTGATCTGGCCGAGAAGATGCTCTGTTCCGACAGAAATGATCTCCGCGCGGGTCATCGCGCGCACCCCCCGTGCCATCGAACAGTCGCCGTCATTGGTGCTGGGTCGGGGCCGGATTCGTCGGGGTCACCGCCGGCGCGTTCGGCGGAGCGGGCGGGGCCGGCGCGGGGCGTGGTGTGGCCGGCGCCGGGGCGACGGGCGCGGGAGCCGGGGCCGCCGGCCGGGCCGGGGGCGTGGCGGGCGGAGCGGCCGCCGGGGTCGTGGCGGGCGGAGCCGTGGGCGCCGCCGGCGCGGTCCCGCCGGGGGCGCCGGACGTAAACGTCCGCTCCACGACGTCGCCCGGGTTGCCGAGCCGGCCGACGTTCTGACCGTTCACCGACAGATCCAAGGCGCTGGCGTTGCCCACCCGCAGGCTGACCTGATGCTTTCCCTCCCACACCTGGTGATCGCCGGCGCTCACGAATCCCTCGAACACCACGGAGCCATCGGAGACCACCCGCACCCAGGACCGATCTGTCGCCAGCGCGCTGACCACGACATTCTGTCCGCCGGTGGGAGTGACGGTTTGCCCCGGGGCGCCGGGTGTGGCCGGCGGCGCACCCGCCGCCTGTCCCCCAGACGTCGGCGTCACCGCGGGCGCACCCGCCGGTTGGGTCGCGCCGGGCGGAGACCCGGCGGGTCCGCCGGCACCGCCCGGCGCGGCCGCCTCCGGCCGCGGACGGGTCGCGGCAAACTGCCGCAGCTGTCCCACGAGAATGTAGGCGAGCACGACCGCGCCCGCGACGAAGACGACCGCGATCGCGGTGATAATCCGCCGGAGACGCGACTGCGGATTCGCCGGCGTGATCCGGACCTCAACCGGCCTCGGAACCGCGGCCGCCGGACCACCGGCAGATTGAGACGGGTAGAGACCCAGGATCTCATCGGCGGAGATGCCGAGCTGCCGCGCGTAGGATGCGAGGAACCCGCGGCCGTATGTGGTGCCGGGCAGTTCGTCCCACGCTTCACGTTCGAGGGCGTCCAAGTAGCGGCGCTTGATGCGCGTCGCTGCTTCGATGTCCTCAAGCGTCAGGCCGCGGGCCGTGCGCGCGTTGCGAAGGCGTTCGCCAATGCCCGCCAAAGCCATGGTGCCTCCGGGTTTCTCGGAACCAAAACTCCTATCCTGCGGCACCGGGGCGAAATCGTTCGCCGCTTACGGTTGTGCCCAGCGCACCGATATCAAAGCCGATCGAGGTCGGAGCCGACAAGGCCGAAGAGATTATGACGCGCCCTCTGCCGCCTGAGCAGTGCGTGCCGGCCTGCCTCCCGCACCGCCCGACTCACCGCTGTCGGCAGTCCCTCCGGGCGCAGCAGGATCCTCACCGTCTTGCGCCCGAAAGGCGGCGATCACACCAGACAAGATCTCGTCGAGCGTCCGGGTCGGGCGGTATCCAATCGCCGTGCGGAGTTTGGAGATGTCGGGCACTCGGTGGTGTGCATCTTCAAACCCTTCACCGTAGGCCTCTTTGTAAGGTACGAACTCGATCTTCGAGGCAGTGCCCGTCGCCCGCTTGATCCGTTCGGCCAATTCGATCACCGAGACGGCTTCGTCGCTGCCGATGTTGTAGATTTCTCCCACCGCACCCGGATGCGCCATCAGCGCCACCGTCGCTTTCACCGCATCACCTACCCAGGTGAAACTCCTGACCTGCGTCCCGTCGCCGTACACGGTCAACGGTCTGCCCTCCAAGGCTTGTTGAACCAGCCGGGGCATCACCATGCCGTACGCGCCGACTTGTCGGGGACCGACGGTGTTAAAATAGCGCCCGATCACCACGGGCAGTCCGTTTTCCTGGTAGCGGGCGCGTGCCTGATACTCGTCGAGGATCTTCGCTGATGCGTAGCACCACCGCATTGAAACGCCAAAGCGGATGTCATCGGTCTCGCGGAAACCCGGCGATTCATTACGCGCATCCTTCCCGTACACTTCGGAGGTCGAGGCGAGAAAGACTTTGCGCTTCCACCGACAGGCTGCTTCCAGAACGTTTTCAGTACCTCCGGCGTTGATCTTGATCGCGCGAACCGGGCGCTCGAAGATCAGCTTGACTCCGACCGCCGCGGCAAGGTGATAGATTTCGTCGCAATCCCGGATCTCGGCGTCCATCAACACCTCGTCCAATATTGACCCCTCCACCAGCCTGAACCGCGGATGCCGCAGCAACCCCGCGATGTTCTCGCGCCGCCCGGTCGACAGGTCGTCCAGAACGGTCACAGCCGCACCGGTGTCGAGTAAGGCTTCGGCAAGGTGCGAGCCGATGAATCCGGCTCCACCTGTGATGAGTAATCGAGATGTGGGTTTCATCTCTCCGCGTCGGAACCCGCGCGACGTTCTGATAGCGGAGCCGCTGTGGCGCCGCCAAGGTATCCCCGCTCGATCAGATATTGCAGGATCTTGTCGACGTTCGCCGCAGGCGTGCAATCCGTCGTCTTGAGCGTCAGTTCGGCGCCGTCCGGCATTTCATAAGGATCGTCGATCCCTGTGACGCCCTTGATCTCTCCTCGGCGCGCGCGCGCGTACAGGCCCTTTGGATCGCGTCGCTCGCACACGTCAAGCGGAGTATCAACCCACACCTCTACGAAGTGTTCAGTCCCGATCATCGCCCGACATTCCGCCCGCGTCGCGCGGTATGGGCTGACCGCGGCACAGATCACGGTGCCGCGGTGGCGGACGATCTCCGCCGCAACGTAGCCGATGCGCCGGACATTCGTGTCCCGATCGTCTCGGCCGAATCCCAGTCCGTCGGAGAGGTTCGTTCGAACGACGTCACCGTCCAGTACCGTAACGTGCCTACCCCACTCCATAAGTCGGAGCGCAAGCACCTCCGCGATCGAACTCTTGCCGGCCGCGCTCAGGCCGGTGAACCATACGCAAACACCCTGTTGTTCCCGGGACGGGTACGCGTTGGCGAGGATTTCCGCGACCTCCGGACGCGTGAACCACGCCGGGAGCGGTCGGCCGTTGGCTAGAAAATCACGGCGAACCTGCGTGCCGGATAACGAAAGGACCCGAGTGCCTTGGCGCACGGTGTGCGCTTCCGCGTAGCGCCCCTCATCGGGCACGTGCACCAACTCGTCGAACGGCAGAATCGTGACGCCGATCTCGGCCTGGACGGACTCGGCAAGCGCGCGGGCCTCATACGGTCCGTAGAATGGCTTGCCGGCGGAGTCCATGCCGGGGCCAGCGTGGTCCCGACCCACGATGAAATGGTTGGCACCGAAGTTCCTGCGGATGATTGCGTGCCACACGGCTTCCCGCGGTCCGGCCATGCGCATCGCCAACGGAAGAAGGCTGAGGATGGTCTTCTGCGGATCATAATAGCGACCCACGAGCGCCTTGTAGCACCGGACCCTCGTGTAGTGGTCGACATCCCCCGGTTTCGTCATCCCGACGACGGGGTGAATCAACAACGTTCCACGAACGCGCTCCGCGGCACGCTTGGTGAGTTCCTCGTGGGCCCGGTGCATCGGGTTTCGCGTCTGGAACGCGACTACATTCGTCGTTCCGCGCTCGGCGAGAAGTCGGCGCACCTCGGCGGGCGTTCTGCGCAGCTCCGTGAAATCGTAATGTCGCGGTAGATTCACAACGCGGAGCGGTCCCGACGCGTACCACGGCCCCCAAGTGTTCATCTCCGCGACAAGCGGGTGCCGCGCGTCGTCCGTCCCGAACACGCCTCGTGCCTCGAACGCAGGGTCTCGGCGGTAGATCTCCTCGACCCGCATGATCGCGATCACATCGTTTTGGGGGCTGCGAAGCGCCACGTCCTCACCTTCGCGCACCAGGGCCACATCCGCAACGGGGAGTGCGATGGGTACCGGCCATAGTGTTCCATCGGGCAGGCGCATGTCGCGGACGACGGCCTCGTACGCGGCGCGCCCCATAAACCGGTCGAGAGGCGAGAACGCTCCGGTTGCCAGCAACTCGATGTCGCAGAGCGACCGGAGCGACAACTGCAACGATCGAAGGCCGATCGCGCGCTCAATGAATGCGCGGCGTTCCTCCTCTGGAGCAATGAGATCAACGAGGCCGCCGCCGTACGGTGCAACCAACCCGGTGTCGGCGTGTGTGTCCAAAGTCTCCCCCTCGTGGGCCGCGCTGCCCGCCTTCCCACTGCCGGCGTCTGGTGCCTTCAACTTCCGCATGAATACCATGGACCAGTTCATATCATTCGTCCGACATGGCCGGCTGACCTGTCATGACCCTCCAAGGGGAGGCACGCCCCATCGAGTCCGAATCGGCAATACAAATCTGAGAGGTGGATTCTGGGTAGGAAGTCTAAGTGTACCCCTGCTCATCGCACAGCATACGAACGGCTGTTTCGAGGTCATATGCGGCACCAAATGCTGCCTCGGCTCCTGAGCGAGAAAGGCCACGTGCGGCACGGAGGGGAGCTCCACGGCGCGATTTTCACGACAGTCGAACGTGCCGGTCGATCGGATACAGCCGCGAAGGGAACCGTCTCGATGCTGCCGCGTCTCCGGCCAATCAAGGGAGGAGCCCCTGTGCCTCGGCGCTCGAAACACGCGGAACGTCCCGGTGTCGCGCGAAACCGCTCGTCCGGCACTCAGGACGTACTGTCGGTCATTGCCGATAGCCTGCATCAAGGTCCGGCGCAGCGCCTTACCGCCGCCGTCTGGCTCTTGGAGTCTTGCGAAGTCCGCCGGGGCCGGCGGCGCCTCGTCGACAGGGCGGCGTTGCGGAAGGCGATGGTCGCGGCGCGTTCCGCCTTGAAGTCTGTCCGGGCGATCATTTACCTGCTGCACTCCGTGATGACGGAAGACCCTGATCTCGCCGCGATGCTCCAACACATGATCGCCGATTTTCGTCGGACCACGCCCGTTAGATTTCACTTGAGGATCCGCAGCGCGAAAGTACTTGCTAACCTTCCGTTGGCCGTCGCGTGGGCGCTCGGTGCGATCGCCTATGACCGTCTGGTGAATGCGGTCATACAATCGAACACCCGCCGGGTCATGGTCGTCGTCTCGCAGCGCAGAGGCCTCGCGACGTTGCAGATCGTGAGCGACGGGATCGCGTGTCGGCGTCGTCCGGCGACGCTCTCGAACAGTGCTGAGTTAGGCTGGGCGAGAAACTTGGCTGAGGCGCTCGGCGGAACTCTGGAGACCTCAAACGATCCCGAGCGGGGAGCTTGCGTCAAGGCCGCCCTTCCAGTCGCGCTCGACCACCGTCGGCACCGCGCCAGAACCGCACACGGTGGCCGGAGGATAGGCCGGTAGTCGCCAGCATGGGCGCTTAATTCAACCGGACGGTGGATGCCTTCATCATACCAGCGAGCGTAAATTTAGGCGTGGGGCAAGGTTTGACGATCACGGTGCCTGACTGCGGAGCCTGTGCTGAGATGCCGGCTCATCTCCGTCGGCTTGGCGCGTTTCCGGCTATTCATGTGCTTCCGCCGCCCGCGCCTCGGCCGTCACCGATAGTGACGCGATGAACGACGTCTTCTTCATCGTCGCGGACGTCATGGTGCCGACTGCCGTTTCACTGACCGGCCGCGACACCGTCGCAGCGGCGGCGAAGTTGATCAAAGAACAGCGCCTGGCGGCGGCGCCGGTCGTTGAAGCAGACCGCATCCTGGGCATCGTCACCCCGCTACAACTGCTCGCCGCGCCGCCGTACCGACCGGTTGCCGAGGTCATGACCCCGGGCGCCGTCGCGGTGACGCCAGGACTCCCGCTGCTACAAGCATACGCCCTCATGTCCCGCCATCGGGTTGACGTGTTGCCGGTGGCCGAAGACGGAAAGATCGTCGGCCAAATTTCCGCGACGGCGATCCTCCGCAGGCAGAGCCAGCAGAGTGACCCCTTGACCGGTCTGCCGACGTCGACAGCCCTGCGGGCATGGGCAATGGCGGCGTTGGAGCGCGGGCATGAGATTATGGTGCTGTTCATCGACCTTGACAGCTTCGGCGCGGTGAACAAGATCCTCGGCCACGTCATCGGTGACGAGATGCTGTGCTCCGTGGCGAGTTTGCTCGGCAGCCTCGTGGACGAGAGGATCGACCTGCTTTGCCGATATGGCGGCGACGAGTTTGCCATAGCCACGACACGGCCCGAGGGCGACGCGCGCGAACTGGCACAGCGGATTCGGGATGTGGTGGCGATCTCCGGTGACATGGCCGGAGGGCCCCCCCGCGTCACGGCTAGTGTCGGAGTGGCCGGCGGACGTCGCGCCGAGGTGCGGACGCGGGGACACATCGCGACGACCGTCGAGGACCTGCTGACGCTCGCCAGCCTGGCGTCCACAACCGAAAAGGAGGCCAGGCGGGCTGCCGAGCCTGCGTCCAGACGGAATGAAGGGACGAAGGCCGCACTCCCCGCTGATCAGCCGGTCACGACGGCCGGGCGACGGGAGCCGCGTCTACAACTCATGGACGTAACGTTACAGACCGAGGACAGGGGAAGTGCGGCCACGGTTGCGCTGAGATTGGGAGAGCGCGAGAGCGTAGGACGCGCCGCCGGCCACGTCCACGGCCAAGGCACGCTGTTCCTCGTGGCCGAGGCAACACTCGACGCGATCCGGCAGACGGTTGGAGACGCGGGCAATTACGTACTGGAGGAATTGACAGAGGTTCCCACGTCTATGGAGAGGTTGGTCGTCACGGTGTTATCGAGGTCCGCAAACGAACCGCGCACCTTAATCGGCAGCGCGCGCGCGCCGGACCTCGAACACGCGGTGACCAAAGCAATCCTGGCGGCGCTCAATCGGCCAATGGCACGGACCCTAGCGAAACACGTCCCCGAATGACGCCCCCTGACCGGCCCACCGGTCAGGCGGACGGTGGGACCGACGGCACCTCCGACTCGGCGGAGAGCAGTGCGACGACGGAGGCGTCATCCTTGCCCAGCCGGCGTTCTTCGTCTTCTACCCAGAGTATCTCCTGATAGATGCCGAACGCTTCCTCGGAAATGAGGCGCCGCAGCCCTGCTTCCAGGACGAGCTTTCTAAAAAAGGCCCGCTCGCTCACCGCCTTTCGGTACAGCCAGATACACTGATCCCGCAGGCGGCCCACTTTCCTCTGCGTCGTGAAGCCGAGGTCCCGGCGTTCCGCGAGATCTCCGATCCTCCGGTAGCACCGCTTGAGATCACGAGACAGCACCGTGAGTTCGGTCGTGACGTCGTCAACCGGGACTTCTCGATCACCCGCCCGCACGAGCCGAAGCAGTCGGGTCTCTATCGCTATTAGCGTAACGAGAAGATCGGTGATATCCTGCGGCGCGGCCTCGATGCTCTCCCCCCGGATCGGCATCAACGGACCCTTCTCTCTCATCGCCGCCTTCTAGCCTACCGGGCGCTGTCTTGTCCCTCCACCTGACCGCTGTCGCACCGATCCGACGAGTTCCTCAAAATTCAAGCGTGCGGACGGAAGAACTGCCGACGACGCGCCACGATGAGCCCGACGAAACCCGGGAGAGCCGTTACGACAAGCAACGCTGTTCCCGGCTCCGGAACGGCGCTGAGGTTGCAGCCGTTGGTTCCGGTTTGACCGCTGGGCGCAAAGCTTCCAAACCATCCCGTGCAGGAACCGCCGTTTGATGAGGTGTACTTAGCGTGCATAACGTAGCCGCCGGTTGTATCGGCCGTCAAATCGGTCCAAGGGTTACAAAACTTTCCATTGCCGTTGACGGAATTTGGCGTGCATGAACCGTTGCTGAGGCTGAAGGTGTTTAGTGTCTTGCCGAAACCGTCGGCGGTGCACGCCGTTCTTCCAGTCGTCGTCGTATCCCAGCACTGCACATTCGTGCCGACTGGCGTATAGGTAATACCACCAAACGAAAAACTGTCGGCCGTCCACAAAAGGCTGCCGCTAGTAACGTCGACCGTACCGAAGGTAATCGTGCCCTGCGGCAGGCCCATCAAGTTTGTGTACGTCAGGTCGATTGTCGAGGCTGACGCCGAGCCTACGATTACCAACAGTGGCACAAGAACCACCAGAAATCTACCCACCAGACCGACCCTCGATCGCTTCTGAGGCCTGTTCATGGTCGCACTCCTGCGCTTTGGCGTTAGCCAAACAACCCAAAATTAGCAAACCCAGCCGTCAAATGTCGTCAATCTTTCGTATGGATTTTAGCGTCTACCGAACATACGATCGCATCTGCGGACAACGCGAACAGTTAAACAAAATACTAGGAGATTTTGGCCGTTCGAGGACCGGCAGGTAAATCTGATGATGGTGTCATAAATATGGCCTCCACCCGCGCGGTGGAGTCACAAGCTGACCCCTGTCACGGGCGACAACTCGCAACAACTGCCGCATGTCGACGCACACCGATCGACGGGCTCGGCGCTTCACCACGAACTAGGAGCGAGTGAACGGACATGGCGATCCGTGTGGTGATCACCGATGATCAGACCATCATCTTGTCGGGGCTCAAGGCCATCCTGAAGCCGGAACCGGATATCCAAGTGGTCGGCGAAGCAGTCAACGGTCACCAGGCGGTCGAAAGAGTCGCGGCGCTGCGGCCGGATCTTGTGCTCATGGATATGATGATGAACGGCGAAGACGGCGCCACGGTCACGAAAATCATCCGAGAGCGCTTTCCGCAGACCGCAGTGCTCGTACTCACCGCCCACGCCGACCAAAAACTGTTCCGCAGAGCGGCCGAGGCTGGGGCGTCGGGTTACATCCTCAAGGATATCACCCCTCACGACCTCGTCGCCGCCATACGGGCGATTCACGCGGGCAGCGCGATGATCAGCCCGACGATTTCCAAACAGATCTTGCAGTACTTCTCGACAGCGAAGCCGGCCGCCGACATCTGCAACGCCGCGCGCGTCTTTGGGTTGACACAGCGAGAGGTCGACGTGCTCGCCGCTCTTGTGGACGGCCTCAGCGACAAGCTGATCGGCCGGCGGCTGTTCCTGTCGGAGTCCACGGTGAAAACCCATCTGCGCTCGATCTACCGCCGGCTCCGCACGAGCAACCGGGCCCAGGCGGTGGCCGTCACCGTCGAGCAAAAACTCCTCGAGATCGCGCCATAATCGCGGATTGTCGCCGTCGGCCGAGTCACCGAGGTCAATTGACCCCGGCCGCCTACGCACCGACAACCGCTTCCACGCCGCGACCGCTGCCATGCGGTAGGGACTGCCTGGCGTCTCCGTCCAACAATGCGAGTTCCGCCCGCACCGCACCGGCGATCACGTCCACGTCCCCGTCGGGCAGGGACGGATAGATCGGAAGCGAGAGCGCGGATTGCATGGCCGCATCCGTCGTGGGAAAGCCTCGTCTCCGTAAGTAGTGGTGGAGCGGCCGAAACACGGGCAGTTTGCTCTCGATTCCTCGCGAACCCAATCGCCGGGCGAGGCGAGACGGGTGATCGACTCCAATGACGTAGCGGAGAAAGATGTGCCCGCGCCCCGGCGGAGCGATCGGGAGCCGAAGCGGCAGACCCTCCAGACACGCATCGTAGCGGGCGGCGAGGGCGCGCCGCCTCGCGAGAAACGCCGGAAGGCGCCGGAGCTGGCTCAGACCCAACGCGGCCGCGAAATCGGTCATCTTGTAATTGTAGTGCACAGCGAGCGCGTAGCGCCCGTCGTAGTCACGGAGATCGCGGATTCTGTTGAGCAGCACCTCGGAGTCGGCGACCACCATCCCGCCTTCTCCTGTCGCCAGCACCTTCGTCGCATAGAAAGAGCAGACGGCGACGGTCCCCATGCTTCCCGCCGGCCGCCCATCCACGCTCGCCCCAAACGCCTGTGCGCAATCCTCGATTACCGGAACGCCGAACGTGCGCAACGCCGTGACATCGGCCGGCAGCCCGAACATATGCGGCGCGATGATCGCACGTGTCCGGCGGCTGAGGCGGCGCCGCACATCCTCGGGCTCGAGACTGTAGGTATCGGGGTCGATCTCCGCCAGCCGCGGGGTCGCGCCGACGTAGTGGGCCGCCTGCAACACGGCTACACATGTGTACGACGGCATGATCACCTCGTCGCCGCGACCGACCCCGAGCGCCAGAAGGGCCAAGTGGAGGGCACTGGTCCCCGAGCTCGTCGCCACGCCGCCGCGCCGGCCCAGCGCCGCGGCGACGGCGGCCTCGAATCGGGCCACCTGCTCACCCTGAACCAACCGACCAGAACGAAGCACATCGGTTACCGCCTCGATGTCGGCCTGCTCAATCGTCGGGCGCGAATGCGGGATCACAGCACGATGCGGTGACACTCATAGGCCTCGGCCGCCTGCACGCCGATTTCCGCGCCCCGCAGGCGCGCGAGGGATTCGAGCGCTGGGAGGCTGCCGAGGTCCGGAAAGTGCCGCACCTGGGATGCGTGACAGCCCAGGGCGTCGAGTTTGAACCCTAGGTACTCGCTGATGTCGACGTAAAAATCGGGCCGGAACGGCTCGGGGCGCCACCCCAGCTGGGGGGCGTCGCTCACGAGGACGAGGTCCGCGAACGGTTTGTGTGCGCGCAAGCGCGGCCGGCAGGCGGCCAGTCCCGCTGTGAATAGGGCGACGTGGTCCTGATTGAATGAGGGTGCCGGCAGGATGACCATCGTCGGGCGCACCTTGTCGAGGGCGTAGGTCGCATCTCGCTCCAGACTGCCGATGAGATCCCGCTGGGGAACGGCATCCAACCGCAGGTGCGATTGGCTGTCGGTAAACAGGATCTCATACCCGTCGACACCGAGGAGCCGCATCGACGCCTCGAGTTCCGCCGCCCGCGTCTTCGCCGACACGCTGCGGCGGTTGCCGTTTCCGTTGTAATGTTGTAAATCGCCGACCGACGCGACGATCACGTACGCTTGGCCACCGCAGGCCTTTATCTTGGCAATCGTTCCGGCGCAGCCGTAGGCTTCGTCGTCCGCGTGGGGCGCGATCACGAGCAACCGCTGCCGCCCCCAGAATTCGCGCGCGACTCGCGCCTCGGGCTGCGGCCGGCTAAACCCGTTACGGGAAGCGGGCGAGTGTGGCTCGGCCACGCCCATCCTGCGATGGCCGTTGCCGTTCAAGAAAGAAGGGCTCTTGGCCATGATTTAAGCCGACTATAAGCCTCGGATCGCCGCACGACCCTCCATCAAGCGACGGAATTCATCGAATGAGATGGGGGGCGCCGTGACTGCTCAGACGCCCCGGAACCCATCGCATGATGGAGGAAACGCAGCGGCTGTTTTGGCTACAGTGTATTGGTACGAGCATCCGGGCGGTCGCCGAAGGGGAGGCGCCGGTATCGGCATCATCGTGCGAGGAGAGCTCGCGGCGCTCAGGGCGGGAGCCGCTGCGGCGCGGGGACGCCAGGCTGTGGCTGCCGCGTGGGTTGCGGGTGTGGCCGGCGCGCTGGCTATTCTGTACGCCCGAACTATTTGGGACCTCGTGCTGCAATGGCGCTCGGACGATAACGCGTCCCACGGGTTCCTGATCCCGTTTCTCTCAGCGTATCTTATCTGGGAGAGACGCGACCAGCTCCGGCGAGCCACCGCGCGCGTGGCCCCCGCCGCCTTCGTCTTGCTCCTGACCGGGACAGTCGTGTTCATCCTCGGGCAAGCAGCCACATTCGGATACCCGTCGCGCCTGTCGCTTGTCATTTCGCTCGCAGGACTGGTCGCTTTCCTCTACGGCCCCCAGGTGTTCCGGTTGGCGGCGTTTCCCCTCGCCTACCTGCTGTTCATGATTCCACTGCCCGTGCCGCTCCTCAATATCGTCGCCTTTCCGCTCCAACTGCTGGCGGCTCGAACGGCCACGACCGCCCTGGATCTCATGAACGTACCGGTGCTGCGCGACGGCAACATCATCGATTTGCCGACAATACGACTCGAGGTCACGGAGGCCTGCAGCGGTATCCGCTCGCTCGTGGCGCTGCTCGCCCTCGCCGCCTTCTTCGCCTACCTCAAGCGGAAGACATGGCAGGAACGCCTCGCCCTCACGCTCGCAGCCATTCCTATCGCGATTATCGCGAACGCGGCCAGGATCGCGACCACGGGGGTCTTGGTTCAACTCTTCGGTGCGCAGGCCGGTCGCGGCTTCTATCACATGTTTTCGGGCTGGGTCATCTTCCTCGTAGCATTCGGATTGCTGGCCGGAACCGAGTGCTTGCTGCCGCGGATGCGACCGGGCGGAGCGCTCTCGTGACGCGGTCCACGGCGGCGCTCGTGGCAATCGTCACACTGCTCGTGACGGCGGCCGCCGTCCGCGCCGTCGCCGAGACGCCCGAGATGGCCCTCAACGCGCCGCTCGGGCAATTCCCCATACGCATCGCCGGCTGGCAGGGATCTGATGAATTCTTCGATCCCGCGGTCGTTGCCGGCCTGCATGTGAACGACTACCTATTGCGGGAGTACTGGAATGCGGCCCGGGATAGCCTGTGGTTCTACGTGGCCTACTATGGCGCCCAGCCCGTGGATACCCGCGTCCATTCCCCGGCGGTGTGCCTGCCCGGCGCCGGTTGGGTGATCATGCATTCGGACCTGATCCCGATCGCTGTGGCGGATCCGGTGTCCGGACCGGCGGCGGCGCCGGGCGCGATCGTGGTGAACCGAATACTGATTCAGAAAGGCGACGAGAAACAATTAGTCCTGTACTGGTATCAGATTCACGGGCAGGTCGCCGCGCGCGAGATGCGGGCGATTGGCCTGCTGGCCTGGACGGCCTTCACCCGCCACGCTACAGATGAGGCGCTGGTCCGGATTAACGCGCCGATTGGCGGTTCGCTCGAGGCGACAAGCGAGCGTGAGGTCGCGTTCGTGCGAGCGATGTTCCCGACCCTGCGTCGGCTACTCCCCGGCCCGGCCGCGAACGGGGGATGAACCGTAATCCATCGCCCGCTACCGGGTCAAGCGAAATTCAATCCAGTGATGGATGGTGTTTTTATCTACTTAGGCTACACTTCTTTACAAAGGGATTTCGGGTGCAATCGGACTGGCAAGTATCCGAACGGTCGGGAGAGGATTCATGAAACTGCTGTCGTTCGGTGTTGTCGCAGGAGCGGCGCTACTCGGGCTGGGGATTCTCCTGGGCGTGAAGGCCCCTCCCGCAAACGCGGGCGCGTTCGTCGACTTCTCCTGCAGCAGCGGGAGTGCGACTACCCCCTGCGTCAGCGGAGCGATCACGGGCGTCGTGAGCAAGAGCGGAACCACCACTTACAGCTCGAGCGGGATCGCCGTCTGGAACGGTGCCCAGTTCAGCCTCGCGTCGCCGTTCGACTTCACGTTCAGTACGAACGGGACTGCGGCCGGCACCACGGCCACGATAACCGGTACGGGCGCCTGGGCCGGTTATAACTTCACCGCGACATCGTTCGGCAGTCTCAACATTATCACCAGCTCGACTGAAACGACCATCGTGATGGCGAACAGCACGTGGGTGCTATCGCCACTTGCGGCAACAAAGTTTAACGGCGGGCAGGCCATCGACACCGGATCGGTCGGTTTCCCGACGATCAAGGTACTGGTCGGCACCAGCGTAGCCAACAGCGTGGATGTGGGGCTCGCGGTCACTCCGGAACCCAGTGCCTTGGTGCTATTCGGACCCGGGGCCCTAGGCCTGTTGGGCCTTGTCGTGCAGCGGCGCCGGTGGCACGCGGCCTAGCGTAGGGCTCAGTCGAGAAGACACCCGACCCTCGCCGGAAGCGGCGAGGGTCGGGTCTTTTTGTGGGGGAAGAACTGCCCGAGTCATGCGGGCGGTTCAACCAGACGATGGATGCTTGTCATAGACCGGGGGCGCTACTGTTAGTTTTGGAAACGGTTCCCAAATTCTCGTTCGGAGGGGATGACAGACCGTGTCACGCCTCATGCGTAGGCGAATCGCGCTCGTGCTCGTCGGCGCGCTTGTCGTCGCGGCGGCGTTTGGATTGCGTCAGTGGGAGAGCCCGGACGCGCGGGCCTCGCGGTTCCTGGCCAGGGGTACCCGTGCCCTTGCCGCTGAGCAGTACCGGGAGGCGATCCTGGAGCTGCGCGGTCTCATCCTGCTTCGACCACGATCCGCCGCCGGTTTTTACAGGCTCGGCGTCGCGTACCTGAAGACCGGCGACGCCGGATCGGCCGCGCTCGCGCTCGCCAAGAGCCTGCAAATCGACCCGAGCAATCTCGACGCGCATGTTCAACTGGGAACCGCACTTCTCGCGTTGGAGCGGCCGCAAGACGCGGAGACCCAGGCCCGCGCGGTCTTGACCAAGAACGCGGATGACGGTGCCGCCCACCTACTCCTGGCCCAAAGCTTCGCCGCGGAGGGGCGCCTCGCCGACGGACTTCGCGAAACCGAGGAGGCCGTCGCCGCGACTCCACGACCCGCCGGGGCCTATGCGGTTCTGGGAGCGCTCAGGGAGAGCATGGGAGACCTCGACGGGGCAGAACAGGCCTTCCGTCAAGGTGTTGCGGCGACTCCGACAAGTCCAGACGCGAGCATTGCGCTCGCCAAGTTCCAGGCCCGTCACGGTCACTGGAGCGACGCGGAACGGACACTCCTTAGCGCGTCCGCGACCATGCCCAAGCAGGCGGCGCTCCTGATCGCGCTTGGGGATCTCAACGCCGCCCGAGCGAAACCCGACGACGCGCTCGCAGCCTACCGCAAGGCAGAGGCTCTCAAGTTCGGCGGAGATGCCGCCGGCGTGAAGATCGCGACGCTCCTGATGGGACAGGCTCGATGGACCGAGGCCAAGGCTGAGGTGGCGCAACTTCTGGCGCGCGATCCTCAGGACCCGACGGCCCACCTGCTCGCCGGACAACAGTTCTTGACCGACGGAGATCCGACAGCCGCCGTCAAGGAGTTCCAGTTCGTGTTGTCGGTCCAACCCGGATTAGCCGTGCCGCGGCTGCTTCTCGGTCGCGCCTACCTTGCCGAGCACGACGGTAAGCAGGCGCGGGAGCAGTTCGTCCGCGCGACTGAACTGGACCCCGCGGCCCTGCCTCCACGCCTCGCGTTGGCGCAACTCGACGTCCAGGAGGGCCACCCCGAAGCTGCAGCCGCGGAACTGCGCGCGATGGAATCGGTGGCGCCGAACAGCCCGGTGGTTCACGCGACGATCGGCGACTTTCTAGTGAGCCAGCGGCACTACGCAGAGGCGATTGATCAATACCGCCGGGTGGTCACCGCCGTGCCGCACGATATCCCGATGCTGCTCCGGCTGGGCGCCGCGTACCGGCTGGCCGGGCGTCCGGAGGACGCGATTCGCGAGTTCGAGACCGCGCTTGCCCAGCAGCCCGACTCGGTTCCGGCGCTCACCGCCGAAGCGCAAACCTACATCGACACCAAGCGGGGAAGCCTCGCGCTCCAGCGCGTGCAGGCACAGATCGCGCGCACCCCCAAGACCGGCGCGTTCTACGCGCTGCTCGGATCCATCTATCAGGCCGCGGGAGACCGGACGCGCGCCGAAGACGCGTACTTTCAGGCGATCGCGGTCGATCCCAACACGCTGTCGGCCTATGTGATGCTCGGGACCATGTACGCGCAGGACAAGTCCTACTCGATGGCGACCGCCAAGTTCCGGGAAGCGGTCCGGGTGAATCCGCAGTACGCGCCCGGATACATGATGCTCGGCATGATCGCCGACCGGCAGGGCGATACCGCCAAGGCCCGCACCGACTATGAGGAGGCGCTCCGAATCAACCCGCAGCTGGCGCCGGCGCAGAATAACCTGGCTTGGTCCTACGCGCAGGACGGCGCCGACCTCGACAAGGCGCTGCGACTGGCGCTCGCGGCACATTCGGCAGTGCCGGATTCTCCGGAAATCACCGACACTCTCGGCTGGGTCTACTACAAGAAAGGGATGATGGGCCAAGCCCTCCCGCTTCTGCAGGCCGGCGTACGGAGCAGGCCGGATAGCGCGCTCGTCCACTACCATCTGGGCGCGGCGTACTATCGTACCGGCAATCTTGCGCAGGCCAGGCGGGAGTTGCGCACGGCGCTCGGGATTGGGGGAAGCTTCCCCGGAGCCGACGACGCGCGCCACCTGCTCAAAGCATCAGCGGACCAGAGCGGAGGATAAGACTGCCGGGCATCCCCACGCGCGAACGCGACACAATCCCGAGGAGGCTCATGATGAACCAGCCGGACGGTCAAGGGTACATTACCGTCTCCTTACCCCGGCCCCTCGTAGAGCGGATCGAGGCCCGCATTCGAGGGACCGGGTTTGCGTCGCCGGCCGCGTACGTTGAGTATGTGTTGGGGGAAGTGCTCTCGGACGATCCCAACCCCGGCGACGGGTTTAGCCCCGAAGACGAGGAGGCGCTCAAAGAGAAGCTCCGCGCCCTCGGATACCTGGGCTGATCCCACGATGAAAGCACTCGTGCTGGGTCTCGATTGCGCCGCCCCCGCCCTATTGTTCGACCGCTATGCGGACGACTTGCCGGTGCTCTCGGCGCTCCGCCGCCGGGGCGCATGGGGCGCCATGCAGAGCTGCGATCCGCCGATCACCGTGCCGGCTTGGACGGTCATGGCATCGAGCCAGGATCCCGGGCGGCTGGGCATCTACGGGTTCCGCCATCGGAAGCCATCCACTTACACCGAAGGATACACGGTCTCGTCCACCTCGATCACGGTCCCGCGGATCTGGGACTACCTTGGACAGCGGGGAAAGAATGTCATCGTGGTCGGCGTGCCGCCGTCATATCCGCCGCGGCCGGTCCGGGGTTGCCTCGTGTCGTGTTTCATGACGCCCGACGGCCGGCCGTGGACGTACCCGGCCTCGCTCGGCGAGGAGCTCCGCGGGTTGGTGGGTCGCTACAAAGCGGACGTGTTGTTCCGCAAGGACGACCGCGATCGGGTGCTGGCGGAGACCGTGGACATGACCGAGCAGCACTTTGCAATCCTCAAGCAGCTTCTCAAGACCAAGCCGTGGGACCTCGCGTGGTTCGTCGAGATCGGGCTGGATCGCATTCACCACGCGTTCTGGAAATTCTTCGACCCCACCCATCCGGGCTATGTGCCCGGCAATAAGTACGAGCGCGTGGGGCTCGAATACTATCGACTGCTAGATTCTCGCATCGGCGAAATCTTGTCCCTGCTGAACGACCAAACGGCTGTGCTGGTGATCTCCGACCACGGCGCCAAAGCGATGCGCGGCGCCTTCTGCGTCAACCAGTGGCTCGCCCGTGAAGGGCATCTGGCGTTTCACGAGGAGCCGAGCACTCCGATACCTCTCGAGCAGGCGCCGATCGACTGGTCCCGCACCCGCGCGTGGGGGTGGGGCGGATACTACGCGCGGATCTTTCTCAACGTCCGCGGTCGCGAGCCGTCGGGAGTGATCGCCTCCGAGGACTATGAGCGCGAGCGCGATCGCCTGGCCGCCTCTCTCGCCGCCGTTTGCGACCCATCGGGGCGTGTGATGGACACCCGGGTGTTCAAGCCCGAGCGGTTGTACCCCGTGCGGCGTGGCGATCCGCCGGATCTCCTCGTGTATTTCGACGATCTGTCGTGGCGGTCGGCCGGCACCGTCGGTCATCCGGATATGTACTTGAGCGAAAACGACACCGGCCCGGACGATGCCGTGCACGACTACGACGGGATCTTCATCCTGCACGACCCCCGCCGGGCGTCCGGCGGCCACGGGCGCCTGGACATCCTGGACGTCGCGCCGACGGTGCTGACGCTGATGGACGAACCGGTCCCTCCGGCGATGCAGGGACGCCCCTCGGAGGTGGTCGGGTAATGAACGGATGCGCGATCTGGCTGACCGGGATTCCAGCGTCGGGCAAGACGACGCTGGCCGGGTTGCTCGCCGAGCGTCTCAGACGTGCCGGGGCGCGCGTTGAGATCCTCGACGGAGACGAGATCCGCAAGGGACTGAGCAGAGACCTGGGTTTCTCCAAGGCAGACCGGGAGGAGCACAACCGGCGAGTGATCTTCGTGGCGAAACTTCTCGCGCGCAACGGGGTGGTCACGATCATTCCTCTCATCTCGCCGTATCGCGCGGTCCGCGCCGAAGCGCGCCGTGAGATTCCCGCATTCGTCGAGGTGTGGGTGCGGTGCAGCCTGAGCGAGGCGATCCGGCGCGACCCGAAAGGCCTGTACCGAAAGGCGCTCGCCGGAGAAATCACGGACCTCACGGGTTTGCAGGACACGTATGAGGCGCCGGAGGCGCCTGACCTGATCGTCGACACAGACCAAATATCGCCCGAAGAGGCGGCGACCCGCATCCTCGACGCTGCCGCGGAGAGAGAGTTTGTCCCGCGGGAGGCCCTCGCCTTCTCCTGACGCGCGGCGCCCCCCGCCTTCCCGCGCCTAGAAATCCCGCACAACCTCGCACCCCCATCGCGATGTCTTGTACCTGCTCAAGTTGGGCACAAGATCACGCGCGCACAACTACCGTGGCGACCGGCGCGCCAAGCCGGCGGAAGCCGGCGACGCGGGTCGCTTGAGGGTGGAACGATGGAATCTACCAAGACGCTACACAAACGCGGCCGCATGGGCCGCGTCGCAGCGATCGCCGCGGCCGCGGGCATGGCGGTCGTGCTCGGTGGCGGCGGCGCCGCCGTCTCGCCCGCGACCCTCCCCGCACTGACGCTACAGACATCCTACCGAACGGCCCAGGGCAACGCGGGGCATGTCGCGTGGAGCGACGACGGCACGACGCTGTTTCTCGCCAATGAGGAGGGCGTCATGCCGGCGGTGAAGATCGACGCCACCAATCCGTCCGCGCCGAGCATCGTCGCGACGGCAAAACCCGAGAACTTCTTGTACGCCGACGCGCAACGCAACGGCCTCCTGGTGTTCCAACCGTCGCTGGGAAGCGCCACGGTGGCCCTCGATCCCGCCACATTCGCGATCCGTTGGGGGACCAACGTGGGCGCAAGCCACGCGATCGCCACGGACGGGACCCACGTGTTTGTCCCCGTCGAGGGCAAACCCGGTTCGCTGGTCATGCTCTCGTCAACAGGGACGGTGATGGACCGCGTCTCCGTGCCCGATGGCTTGAGCCGAGTTTATGCGATGACATACGACCCGGCCACACGGCATCTGTACGTCGGGAGCGCCGCGGACGCATCGAAAGGCATTCCGGGTGGGATCTACATCTACGTCGCGCAAGGGGGAGGACCGGCGTACCTCGGACGCATCGCCCAACCAGCCTGGAACATTGCCGCATCCGGGGCGCGCCTCTGGACCGCGGTTGGCGCCACGCTTCAGGCCTGGAACGTCGGCGCCCCGGGCTCGCCGACATTGATCGGGTCCTGGACGGGCGCCCCGGTCACGCTCCCCGTAAGCCTCGTCAACCAGAGGGGCGTCACCGTGATACCGCAACTCGGCGGCGTGGCCGTAAACGCAGCGGGCACGCGATTGTACGTGGACTATCAGTCTGTGGACGCCGTGACCCGTCGCGTCAACCCGCTGGGCGGCGCGGGGTTCATGATCTTCGACGTGAGCAAGAGCACTCCGGTGGCACTGACGAACCAAGGATTGAGCGTGCAGGCGTTCAACGGCGACATGCGGCCGTATTGGGAATCGCCGTCCGCGCTTGCCCTGTCCCCGGACGGCCGGACGCTGGCCGTCGCGTATTGGGAATTCGGCGTTGCCTTGTACAACGTCGCCAGCGACGCGACGACCGCGCTTGGGCGCGTCGCGACGGCGGGAGAATCGCACGACGTCTACGTCGATTCCGGCGGCGTCGTGTACGATTTCGATAATGACGTCATCCAGGCGTTCAATCCGGCGACTCGAACGTTCATGAGCTCCACGCCCTTTGCGACGCAAGTAGACGGCGGGTGGAAGCCCTTTCGCGATGGTCGCGTCGTGCTGCCGGGGGCGCATCCCGTGGTTGCCGGCTTCCAAAAAGGGACCATTAGCTTCTGGCAGCCGCTGCCCAGCATCGGCATCACATGGGACGATGTCTTCGATGGCACCTACCTGTACTCCGGCGGCGACACCGGCACCATTACAGTCAGCAAGATCGGAGTGACAACGGCGGGGACGTACACGGCGACGGTCGTCGGCTCGGTCCGTGTGCCGCGGGCCGACGGTACCTACGGCAGCGCGCCGCTCAACGCCCTCGCGCTCCGGGGCACGGCGGTCTGGGCGCTCGGCCAAAACGTTGGCGTCGTCGCCGTCGATGTCAGTACGCCTACCGCGCCGAGACTGCTCTACCGCGACGCGTTCACGTTCAACACCAACGGAACCCACGACGGGCTCGTCGTCGCCCAGAATCGGATCTACGCCGGCGTGGGCGCATCCGGCCTCCTCATTTATGATCCGGCGAAGCTGGTACGGACCGGAAGTCTTGCGGGACTGAACGTGAATTTTCTGGACATCCTCAATCAGCAGAGCATCAACCCTAAAGTATATCTCGTCGTCTCAAACTACTGGTACGCGAAGTCACCTGACGGAACCTACGTCTATGATATCACCGGCAATCCCGACGTACCGGTCCTCACGGCGTGGTTCCCACAACCGCAGGGAGGCGCCAACTTCCGTGCGAGAAGCATTTCTGGGGCGATTTACCGAGCACCGTTGTATGGAATAGATGTCCTGGCACCACCCTAACTATTCAGGCATATTAGAGACCGGCCAATCCTGCCGCCGGACCACGAACCGGGGCGGGGCGCAGGATGCGCTCGAGATGCCCGAACCGCTTCCGCACGGCGAGCTCATGGAGAAACGCCCGGCGGGCATCGCCCGCGGCGCAGAATGCCAGCGTCTTGATACAATCCTTGCCGAGAATCGACCCTTCGTGCAGGAATCGAGGCGCGGCGAACTGCCGGCCGCTTTGAACCGCACGGAATCCCGCAGTCGCGCCCTCGGCGTATGCCCGATTCCGGAACCACCTCTTGGTCATACGGGCGCGCGGCACGATATGGAAGATGACGGCCTGCCCGCAATAGTAGACGCCGCGCCCCGAGTGCAGCACACGGGCGACAAATTCCACGTCCTCGTCGCCGTACAGTGACGCTCCGCATCGTCCCAGCCGCGTGTCGAAGGGACCGAGTACTGAGAACGCTTCGCGGCGTACGGAGAGATTTGCGCCGATAATTGTGGGAACATCGAGCCTGACTGTCTCTTCTCCGAGATCAAGGCGACTCAGGTACGCTGCGAGAAGCGACGAGGTTTCGTCAAACCACGCGGGGTGCGGCCCCGGGAACTGCAAGCGCACCCGGCCACCGATACACCAGGCGTCCGGGTGCGCTTCGTAGGCGTCGACAAGTCGCTGCAGCCAGCACGAGTCGGCAAGAACGTCGTCGTCGACGAAGGCGATGACGTCGCCGCGCGCGGCCGCGATCCCGGCGTTTCTCGCCGCCGAGAGACCCTGCCGGCCCTCGAACACATAACGGACCACGCCGCGGGAGTCACCGCTCAACCCTTCCACTACCGCCCGGGTGTCGTCGGAGGAGCGGTTATCGACGACAACGATCTCGAACGGCACGGTCGCAACCTGCGCCACCAGGGTTTCCACCGCCGTCCGAAGCTCCCGCGCACGATTGTACGTCGGGACCACGATTGTATACACCACTTGACTCCTCGGCGAGCCTCTATGCGGCGCGCGCGCCGGCGCGCCGCATGACGCGTTCCACCACGCCCCTGAGCGTGTCCGCCACAAAGGGGCCAACAACACCGCGCGCGACGAGCCAGACGAGCACTTTTCGGCGCAGCTTCGCGGGGTCCAGCACGATCGCCGCCGCCGCCGCGTAGCCTCCCGCGCGATGGTCCGGCTCGAACTCCCAGCCCAACGACAAGGACGGTGCCACTGCCGCCCACAGATCCGATCCAAACTGCTTTGTCCACACGCGGTCGTGTCGGTCGAGCCGCCCCAAGGCGGCACGGATCTCCTGCAAGAACCCTCGAATACCGGCGACCGGCGATCTCGAAGACCTCGCCAGGATCATGCCCATGCTCACAAGCAGCATGCGGGCCCAGGCGTGTCGTATGATCCAGGGGTACGTGCCAACCGCATCACGAAGGCACGCGCGCATTTGCCTATAGTCGCCGGCGGCGGCCAAGTCCCGAGCTACCTGCAACGATCCGCGCGCCCGCGCTTCCTCGTTGCCCGTCACGGATACTCCATCCACGTTGGCGCGCATGGCGGCGTCATATTCGACGGTGAAGCGCGGCGGTATGAAGGCGGCCGCGTCGTGATCCAGGGCTTGCGCCACAATACGAGGCTGAGGGCGACCTTGGATCTCGTCAAGACGCCGCTCGAGGTCGCGTGCGACGTCGTTGGGCGAAGCCTCCTGTCCGAGTGCCCGAGCCGCGATGTCACGCCCCAGCACATTGACCTGTTCGAAGGGATCGGAGCTCAAGTCGAAGAGCGCCCGGCGTTGGAAATGCATGTGTCGCAACTCCCGGACCAGGGCCTCCCGGCCGACCCCATTCGCAAGGGTGGCCAACACCGCCCTCATCTCGGTCGGGTCTTCGACGTGCCCCAGCAACTTGCGAACCGCCACCCGGGCGAATTCACCCTCCGGGAGAATCATCTCATCGTCGGTGAGATCACTCCCCGTTTCCGTGTACTTGTAGCGTGGCGTCCTCACGCAGGCCTGAAAGAGAAAATCGTCGCCGTTCCTGAGAGCCTGCCCCGCGCTGGTGTTCTGCCACCAGTGCACGTCGAGGGCGTTCCAGTCATGGTACCAGACCTCGCTGTACGCCTCCGCCCGCGCCTCTTGCGCGCGCCCTTCGAGGAGATCCCGTAGACTCACCCCGTCACAGGGACCCCACGCGCGCATCCCGGCATAGTTGAAGATCGTCGGCATGAGATCCACGAGACTCACTTGGGCATTGACGACCCGTCCCGACGGAACGCGGCCGGGGCAGCGGACAATTAGGGGGACGCGAATAAGCTCCTCGATCACCGCCTCTCCATGCTCAAACCGCATGGGCGGGCGGCGGTTCGCCCGTTTGGCCGAAGGGAGCGGCGCCTCTCCGTGATCGGCCATCACGATCAGCAGAGCCTCGTCGAGCAGATCGAGACCCCGCAGCCGCCCCAGGAACGCTCGAAACCTGCCCTGGTCGAATCTCGCGACGCCCCTCATATATCTCGGGAACATCACCGCATCGGCAACGCCGCGCTCTTCGCACGATTTCCTGACCAGCTGAGCAAGATCGGTCAGCTCCGCCCGGCTGTGCCTGTCATGGACCACCGGCGAGAACCCGAGCGCTTCCGCGCACCGCAGTTCCTCATCGTACGCGTCTTCGTTGTCACCGGGCTGTACGGGGCACGCGGAGTAATTGTACGGGAAGTGAACGTCGCCGAAATGCACGAAGACAAAGAGATGCTGATCGCGGCGGGTTCGCATGAGTTCGAGCAAGGCCTGATCGTCGGAGGCGATTACCTGTTCGAACCCGCGCGTGAGCCCGGTGAACCGGAAGAGTTCGTGGAAATCGATCGCGGCGATCGTGCGATAGCCGACCCCGCGCAGGGTCTTCGCGACCGTGCGGACCGACGGAGACAATGAATCTCGCAGAAACGCACGCACGCCGTGACGCGGCGGGTAGCACCCCGTGAAAACGCTGGCGTGGGAGGCGGTTGTGTACGGCGCCGCGGAAACGGCCTGCCGGAACCGCACCCCCTCTGCGGCCAAGGCGTCAAGGACCGGCGTATTGCGCATCTGTTCGACGCCGTAACGCCGCAAATAGCGGACGTCATCTTCGCACCCGATGGCATCGAAGCGAAGCGAGTCGATCGATATCAGAATGATGTGTTTGATCACCGCGTAACCCTCGTCTACGGGGCCTGCAGGATGTCCACGCCGTAGAGCGGCACCCGGTACACCCGGTCGCCGAACACGCGCGCGCGAAAGTTTGCATTGCCCTGTGGCTTAGGAAATCGGTCCGCGAAAACGGGACGGTCCGGGTTTGCACGGAGGTCGTACAGGTAGACGCCCTCGGGCTGCTGCGGGTACCAGTAGTTGGCCACGACCAGGTAGTCGTTGCGGATCACGTCGAGAAAGTTGACGTTCATGCCCTCGATGGACCCCGTCCGCTTGAAGGTCTGCGGATCGTAGATCAGCACGCCGTGGTCGCCCGCCCCCGCGTAGACCCGGCCGTGTGCGACGACCAGCCCGACGTGATTGCCGTTCTCCTTGAACGTGAAGGGATCCTGAAACACCCGCTGCGGCGACTCCGGGCGGCTGACGTCGAACGCCGCGACCCCGATCGTCGGCCCGAGCGCCCAGATGACGTCGCCGGCCTTGGCCAGTGCAAGCAGCTGTGAAGCCCCTCTCGGCTGTCCATCGGCCCGCGGGACGGTCGCGCGGCCGACCACCCGCGTGGTGTACTGGCCGTCCCCGGCCGAGGTGACGCGCGAGACGATCAGCATGCCGTCCTCCCCGCCGCTAAACAGAAACGGGTCCTCGAACACATTGTCCCAGATGTATGTCGGCACGCGCCGCACGACGTCCACCGCGGCGACCTTGGCATCGCGCAGCGTCAGAATGAGCGGCGGTCCTCCGCGGACAATGACCACGCCGTCCCCGAACGGACGCCACTGGCCGTCCCCGCCGCCCCTGAGTGGGACGTCGTCGAGATGCTCGCCCGACTGCGGGTCGATGATCTGAACGTCGTCGTTGGCGAAGACGTACATGATGCCCCGTGAATCGACGTACACATCGTGCGCCTCACCGGTCGTCGCCTGCCTCCCAAGCGAGACGATCGAATCCCGCGCCACCCCGAACAGCCGCACGCCGTACCGCCAGTACGAGACCGCGAGCGTGCTTCCGCCCGGGGACAACGCCACGGCCAGCGGCATCATGTAATAGGGACCATCATACTGCCACGCCTCGCTGGTGATCAGCGCGGGCGTGCTCCCGCTGACGTCGAAGATCAGAAAGCCCGCGGGCGCATCGGGAAACACTTGGGCGCCGGACCCTGGCGCGCCGCGCCCCACCCTCGCGGACACCGAGGTGTAGGCCGCGTACAACCGGGTCCCTGTGGCGTTCACCGCCACCGCGCCGGGCACCATCAGGATGGGCGCGCCGCCGGGGCCGCGGTCGACCTGCGCTTCCCAGGACCCCACCTGCTGCGGATGCTGCGCGTTGGCGACGTTCCAGACTTCCAGCACATCGCCGCGGGAGATCCATACCCGAGGCCCGTGCACGGCAACCTCTCCGGCCGTTCCCGGAATGCGGCCCCGGAACGCGGGCGCGGCGCCGCCCACCTCGTAGATGTAGATGCCCGCGGTGGAGGCGGTATCGTCCTTCGGATCCCGCGTGACCGAGATGTACAGCCGCTTCGTGGCGGCGTCGTACACTGCGCCGTACACGCCGGGCCAGGCGTTCGGGGCGGCCACGCGGCTGAGTTCCTTCCCGTCGGTCCCCAGCACCACGAGCGCGCCGAGGTTACCCTCCAGCGGCTGGAAGATGCGGGTTCCGTCGGTTGCGATCGCGTGGCTGTGGCCCAACTTGATGTTCCATAGCGACGCGAACGTGCGGGGGTCGAGCCGGAGGGTCCCTTCGTTTACCGACGAGTGAAAGACCAGCACACCATTCCGCTGATCGGCGGCCCACAGGAAATTGCCGGCGTCGTTCGTGGCCGCGATGCGCGGCTTCATCGGATTCGACGTGTCGATTTTCACGGCGGACATCCGGCCCTCTTCATTGGCTAGGAACAGCGTCTTGCCGTCGTCGCTCCAGACCAGATGCGCCGCGTTGCCGTGCCACGTCAGCACGGTCTTCACGAACTGCAGCTTCGGCTCGCCCGGACCCGCGGAGGGAGCGCCCCGCACAACCGAGCCCGTCCATGCGATCCCGATCACGGCAGCCGCGGCGAGCGCCGCGCGCCGCGCCACTGCATTCCGCATTCGCCGCATCACGCGGTCACCGCCCGACTTTCGGCTCGGCATCGCTTGAGCGCCGCGAGGCTCCCCGGCCCCTCGTTGAACAACAAGTCTACGATCGCG